>Ga0102589_1002537_pt1 | contig 20808 bp, 21 predicted proteins | sample AraplaMF_Col_mLB_FD_76858 | JGI IMG/M metagenome (GOLD analysis project Ga0102589, IMG submission 76858) | Arabidopsis root microbial communities from the University of North Carolina, USA - plate scrape MF_Col_mLB | ecosystem: Host-associated > Plants > Roots > Endosphere | place: USA... | reverse complement strand
GCAGCTGCCCTCCGAGGCCAGGCTCAGGGGAAACAGGAAACCGGCTTTTTCGCAGGCTTCCTGCAGGTTCTGCAGCACGCAGCCGGCATCAACGGTGATGGTCAGGTTGCCGGCGTCCAGCGTGCGCACCTTGTTCATGCGCGTGAGGCTCAGCACGACCTGCGTGCCGCTGGCGTCCGGTGTGGACCCCACCACCATGCCGGTGTTGCCGCCTTGCGGCACGATGCTCACGCGTGCTGCGGCGCAGGCCTTCACCACGGCCGCGACTTCGGGCGTGGAGCCTGGGCGAACCACGGCCAGGGCTTTGCCGGTTTCGCGCTTGCGCCAGTCCTGTACCCAGGGCGTCAGGTCGCCGTCGGTCAGGACGTTGGTGGCGCCGACGATCTGGCGCAGGGATTCAATCAGTTGCGGGTGCGTGCTCACGATGTTCGGCTCAGGTTAAGGGGTTGATGGGGTTGGGGTGGTCTTCAAACGCACGCGCACATGCAGCGCGCAGGCCGCGAACAGCGTGAGGCACAGCAGCACTTCGATGAGGGCCAGGTAGTTGCCGGGCGCGCGGTCGCTCCAGGCGCGCACCACGCCTTCGGTGAAATACAGCCACACCAGCAGGCTGAGCCAGCGGTAGGTGTACATGCGGTTTTTCAGCACGCCGGCCAGGGGAATGCACAGCGGCAGCACTTTGAGCGCCAGCAGAGAGCCGCCCGGCCGTATGGGCGCCAGCCACATTTCCCAGGCCAGGCCCAGCACGATAAGGCCCAGCAGGCTGGCCAGCGCCAGGCGGCGGGTGAGGTCGATTTGTGTTGTCTTGTTCATATTTGTAAGGGCGGCAGTGGCATGATACCGGGGATGAAATTTCAGCAACACTTGCAGGAGCTCCTGGCCAACCTGTCGCGCTTCCCGTGGCGCGGCACGGCGCTCACCCTGCGCGACCGTTTCCGCGAAGACCACATGGGCCTGACGGCCAGCAGCCTGACCTTCACCACCTCGATCGCGCTCGTACCTTTTTTCACTGTGGCGCTCGCGATTTTCACGGCCTTCCCGATGTTTTCGAAGCTGCAGGGCGCGCTGCAGGCCTGGCTTATCCAGAGCTTGATCCCCGACAACATCGCCCGGCAGGTGCTGGGCTACCTCACCCAGTTCAGCCGCCAGGCCAACAAGCTGGGCATTGCCGGCCTGGCCGTGCTGCTGGTCACGGCCATCGCGCTGATCCTCACCATAGACCGCACTTTGAACGGTATCTGGCGCGTCAAGAAAGCGCGCTCGCTGGCCCAGCGCGTGCTGATCTACTGGGCTGCCATCACGCTGGGCCCACTCCTGCTGGCGGCCAGCCTGGCGGTCACCTCCTATGTGCTGTCGGCCTCGGGCGGCCTGGTGGGCGCCTTGCCGGTCAGCCTGCGTTTCCTGCTCAGCGTCCTGCAGTTTTTCCTGGTGGCCGGCGGCATGGCGGCGATGTACCGCTATGTGCCCAACACGTTTGTGAAATGGTCGCACGCCTGGGTCGGGGGCTTGTTTGTCGCCGCCGGCATCGAGGTGGCCAAGCGCGCGCTGAGCCTGTACCTGGGCGCGGTGCCCACCTATTCGCTGGTCTACGGAGCCTTCGCAACCCTGCCGATCCTGCTGGTGTGGATTTACGTCTCCTGGGTCATCGTGCTGATGGGCGCGGTGATTGCGGCCTACCTGCCCAGCCTGCTGGCCGGCGTGGCGCGCCGCGGCAGCGCGCACGGCTGGCACTTCCAGCTGGCCGTCGAAGTGCTGCAGCAGTTGCACAAGGCGCTTTCCACACCGCGCCGAGGCTTGAGCGCCTCGCAACTCGCCGAGTTGCTCCAGGTCGACGGCCTGCAGCTGGAGCCGGTGCTGGAAACCCTGGTGGCACTCGACTGGGTGGGCCAGCTGAGCGAGCCGGAAAGCGAGGACAAGGCCCGCTTCCTGTTGCTGGCCGACCCCGACGCCACGCCCCTGGAGCCGCTGATGAAAGGGCTGCTGCTCGACAAGGCCGAAGCGGTGCAGGGCCTGTGGGGAAAAGCCCGCTGGCCCGAGCTGCGGCTGCGTGACGCGCTGTAAAGCGCCGGTTTGCCCCGAGAAAAAACCAATAAACCGCCATGGGAATTCTTGTGCGCGACAAGGCGCCGTAACAAAATCAAACCCCCTGTTTTTCAATGCACAAGAAGATGCCAGAAAAAACCAACGCCCGGGAAAAGCTTGACGGCGCCATCGCCCAGGAGCGGCAGGCGCAGCGCGATGCCAAGCAGATTTATGACGAGCTGACCGCCAAGATGTGGGCCTACCAGACCGGCAACGGCCCCGCACCCACCAACGAAGACTTCGAGCAGTGGAGCTACGCCGTGGAGCAGCGCGTCAAGATCAAGCAGCTCGGCATCCGCGTGGAAGGCGAGCCCGGCGGCGACGCGTAACGTGGTGCAAGACAGGCTTGGGCCTGTGTACCCTGGTCCGGGCAGAAGCTCATAAGCTCAGGTTTTAACAGCGTCAACCTTTTGTCAAGGTTGTTAAGCCTTCGTCACCTGGGCCACGTTTTGTTGCTTTTGTTCGGCCGTGACTTCAAAACGGCGGGCGGGATTCTTACAAGGCTAGGACGCGGCCCGGGGCAAGATTCCCCGCATCCCTCAACCCCAGCCGGAGAAAACCGTGACACCACCTGCTTATTCGATCGCTGATGCGCCCCAGAAAAACGAGCCTATCGACATCACCCAGGAAGCCTCTTTGAACTACTGGGTCGCCACACTGGCCTGCAGTGAACTCGAGTTGCGCGTGGCGGTGGCCGAGGTCGGCCCCGCGGCAAAGGACGTGAGCAATGAACTGGGGAGGACTTTATGAGCGCCATGCCTCCCACGCTTCCCCTTCCGCCCGGGCCGCTCGCGGTCCGTGTCAAGGAACCCTCGGTGGGCCTCTTTTACTGGGTGGTCACCCAGCTGTCGGCCGACGAGCGCAGCGCCGATATCCGCATCGAAGGGTCCGACCATCCCTATCCCACGCATGAAGCCGCGTTGCACGCCGGTTCGGCCTGCCTGAAGGCGCTCAAGGCCAGCGTATTCCAGCCTCAAGGCCCGCACTAGGCCCTATCGGCGGGGACTGCCGCACCGACTTGCGGCTGCAAGCTCAGGCTTTCAAGCGCCCCCGAGGCGCTTGAAAGCCTGCACCCACATGTCGCGGTACATCACCCAGTCGCCCATAAAGCTGTAAAGCGGCCGCTTGAAGGATGCGGGTTTGTTTTTCTCAAACCCGAAGTGGCCTATCCAGGCGAAGCCATACCCGCACAAAAGGCCGGCGAGCAGCCACCAGGGGTTGCGCGTCACAACCAGCGCCGCCAGGCACAGCAAAGTCAGGCTGGAGCCCACAAAATGCAGGCGGCGGCACGTGGGGTTGCGGTGCTCGCCCAGGTAGAACGGATAAAAGCTCGCGAAGGAGTCGAAGCTGCGCGGGTCGATGGGTGGGCTGGCGGGTGTCGTGGGCTGGCCGCCTTGCACGGCGTCGCTGGGCGTGGCATTCATGGTGGTGTGCCTCCTGTGTCGTGATATCCCCGTGCCGCTCGCCATTTTGCGGCGCTGGCCATAATAGTCAACCCGCCTCCCAAGCCCCGCATGCACCTCACTACAACGCCGGCAACGGCATCCCCCAGCCCGCCGGATTCTTCGGTCAACTGGGTCATTTGCCTTTGCGCCGACTGGTGCGGCCTGTGCCGCGACTACGCCGAAGTTTTTGCGCAGATGGCAGCGCGCTATCCGGGCAGCCGTTTTGCCTGGCTGGACATTGAGGATGAAGCCGAACTGGTCGGTGACATCGAGGTGGAAACCTTTCCCACGCTGCTGGTCGCCGATGGTGGCGGCATGCGCTTTCTGGGCCCGCTGATGCCGCAGGCGCAAACCCTGTCGCGCCTGCTCGATTCGTTGGCGCAGCCGGGCCAGCCTGCCACACCTCATTCGCCTTCGACCCAGGCCTTGCTGCAGGGCTTGGCGGCGGCGCCCCAGCATTGGATCAAGGCTGGCTAGGCGACGGAAAACGGCGCCTTGAGGAAACCCCTGAAGCGCGCACGGCCGCCGCGCGTAGGGCTGGCGCTTAACCGGTAATCCGGGAAACGCTGAAGAAAACGGCCAATCGCGATGCGGCCTTCGAGCCGCGCCAGGCTCAGCCCGGCGCACTGGTGGATGCCGAAGCCGAAGGCCAGGTGGCGGTTGTCCTGGCGCGCCAGGTCCAGCGCGTCGGGCCGCGCAAACTGGGCAGGGTCCCGGTTGGCAGCGCCTATGCATAAGGTCAACAGGCTGCCCGCGGGCAGGTCCACACCGCCTATGTTCGCATCCGCCAGCGCGCGCCGGTTGCTGAACTGGTTGGACGACTCAAAGCGCAGGAACTCATCAACGGCCGGCGTCAACAGCGCTTCAAGCCGCTGCGCGTCATGCGCCACCGCCTGCATGCCGGTGAGCAGGCCGGCCAGCGCCGTTGGGTGCTCCTGCAGCGCCACCAGCGCATTGCCTATCAGGTTGGTGGTGGTCTCATGGCCGGCGTTGAGGATGAACACGCAGTTTTGCAGCAGCTCGGTTTCGTTGAGCCTGCCCGTGCCCGCTTCGCCGCCAATCAGCCGCGTGAGCACATCGTGCTCCGGGTCGCCCGGGTGCCGCCGCCGTTCGGCCACCAGGTCTTGAAGGTAAGCCGTGAACTCGCGCACGCTCTGGTTGCCCAGGGCCTCCTGTTCCGGCGTCAATTTGGGTTCCAGCGCACCCAGTATCGCGAGCGACCAGCCGCGCAGCGGCGCGCGGTCCGCATGCGGCACGCCCAGCAGGTTGCCGATGATCTCGACCGGGATGGCCGAGGCGAAGTCCTCCACCAGGTCGTCGCCGCCGCGTTCCTCGATCGCATCCAGCAAGCCGTCGACCAGCGTCACCAGGCCGGGCTCCATGCCGGCGATGGCGCGGCGGGTCAGCGCGCCCATGATGAGCTTGCGCACGCGCGTGTGCAAGGGCGGGTCGTTGAACACCAGGCTGGTGGTGTGGTGCTCGAACAGCGCGGAGGCCGCGCCGTATTTGGGCTCGAACTCCACCTTTTTGTCGGAGCTGAAAACCTGCGCGTCGCGGTAGACGGCCACGAGGTCGGCGTGGCGTGTCAGGAAAAAGGAGCCGTCGGGCATGCGCTTCACCGGCTCGGCCTCGCGCAGCGCGGTGTACACCGGGTAGGGGTTGGCATAAAAGTCCGGGGGCAGGGCGCGCAGGTCCAGGGCTGCTGCAATTTCCCGCGCGCGGGCATCGCTCATGGGCGGTGTGGCGGTGACAGGCGGCGTGGTGGTCACGGCGCTTTTTCTCACAGGTTCCCGGCAAACAGCTTGCGCAAAAACATCTTCTTGAAACTGGTGGCGTCGTCCAGGCCCAGGCGCTCCAGGTAGGCCGGCGGCGCTTCGCGGCTGGAGGCCAGGCTTTTGAGTACCATGGCGACCAGCTCCACCGGATGCTGTGTGGCGTGCTGCATTTTCCGCAGTGCGGTCACCATCTCGATCTCGCCTGCGGTGAGGTCGGTGCCGAAAGGGAAGTCGGGCAGCAGGCCCGATTGCCGCCAGGGCTGCAGGCCGGCATGCAGCACCTCGGGCAGGTTCTGGCGATACCGCTCGGGCACTTCATAGGCGGCGTCAAGCTTGCCGGCGGCCTTGGCCTGCGCCGCCAGATCGTCCTGGAAGCGCGAGTCGGCAATCGCGATCAGGCGCTTGATCACCTCGCCGTCGGGCTGGGCCCGCAGGTCGGCCACACCGTATTCGGTGATCACCACGTCGCGCAGGTGGCGCGGGATGGTGGTGTGGCCGTAGTTCCAGACCAGGGTGCTGCGCAGGCCGTCTTTGTGCTCGTAGCTGGCGCGCAGCATCAGGATGGAGCGCGCGCCGGGCAGGGCATGGGCCATGGCCACGAAGTTGTACTGCCCGCCCACGCCGGAAACCACCTGGCCAGACTCCAGCCCGTCGGACACCGCTGCGCCCAGCAGGGTGACCATCATGGCCGTGTTCATGAAGCGGCCCTGGCGGCGCTGCGCCTGCTTGAGCGCACTGCGGCCATGGAGCTGGTTGATGAAATCAATCCGCGTCATGTCGATCCTGGCCAGCATCTCGGGCGGCATGCGGCGCAGCCCTTCGTAAAAATCAGTCGGGCCCAGGAAGAAGCCGCCATGCAGCACCACGCCGCCTGCCAGGCGTTGGCCCAGGCCGCCCGCGTCGTGCAGCGCCGCGCGCACCTCGGGCTCATCAATCCGGTTGCTGATGCGCCGGCCCTGGATCTCAAGGTCGCCGTCGGCCTTGAGGGCGACTTCGGCTGTGAGTACGCCCAGCTTGCGCAGGAATGCCAGGTCTTCGCGGGTCAGCACCGGCGATATGCGTCCCGCCTCCAGCAGCACGGCCAGCGTATCCGGGCTCACCGCCAGGCCGGGTATCCGCCCTTCGTTGACCAGCCGCTGGACGGCTTCATCATCAAACACCTCGCGGCTAAGAATGCCTGCCTGCAAAAGTTGCAGAAAGCCGTTGACGAACATTTCCGAGCAGCCGTAAAGGCCTTGCGAAAAGCCGCCAAGCTCGCGGCCCTTCAGGCCATCGAGGCCGTCCGGGCCAGCGGGACAGAGGGTCGCCATGATGCTGCGGTAATCCGTGTTGGCGCGCTCGCGCACCAGCAGGGCCTGCGTGATGGCATCACCCAGCGCGCCAATGCCGATTTGCAAGGTGCCGCCATCGGCCACCAGGCTGGCCGCATGCAGGCCTATGGCGTAGTCGGCGGAGCTGACCTTGCCATTGGGCGGCGCGAACAGCGTGTGTGTGGCGGCGGCGTCCGTCACCACCACGTCAAAAAATCCGGAGGGTGCGATAGCCTGCCCGGGCATAAAGGGCAGTTCGCGGTTGACCACCCCGACCTTGAGCAGCGGCCGGCCGTTTGCGGCCTGGCGCTCAGCCAGCTCAAAGGTCACGTCGGGGTTGCTCGACAGCGAAAGTTCGATGGCACCATCAGCCGTTTCGCGCGCCGCCACCGCCTGCGCGATCACATTCACGCCGAGCACACCCATGTCGCGCGCCACAAAGGTGTAGTTGGTCGAGATGTAGGCCTGCTGCGCGCGCTCATTGCCGAGGTAGTCGCCGGTCTTGAAGAAGAACTCGCTGACCTCGATGTGCGGCGGCAGCACGCCGGCGCGCAGGTCCTTGACGTAGTCCAGGTCCGGGTAGTCCTTGAAAACGCGCTCCACCAGCGGCGCCAGGAAGTGCCGCTCCAGCTCGCTGCTGCCTTCAGGCCTTTCCAGCGAGAGTGCCGTGATGATCTTCAGCCGCCGCGGCTTCGCATCGCCGCCCATGGCCTTGACGCGGCGGTAAAGCAGGTTCACAAAGGGGTTGGGCTTGCCTATGCCCAGCGGCAGCCCGAGCACGATGTCGCCCTCCACCGTGGCAAGCACGTGCTCCACCGCCTGCGCGAGCGTGGGAATGAGGAGGGAGCTTGCCATCCGCTGCGTCAGGCCGAAGGGGTCTGGAGGAAATCCCGGATCGCGAACAGCGTGGCCTCGGGCGTCTCGCTCATCTGGTGGTGGCCCACCGGCAGGCTGGCGACGCTAAACTTCTTGCCACTGTCCCTGGCTTTGTTGACCAGGGCCTGCGCGGCCTTGGGCGTGGTCATCTGGTCCTGCGCTCCGAGCACGAACAGCACGGGGCAACTGACCCCGGCCATGGCCGCCTCGCCGTTGGTGTAGCTGTCGCAGGCCTTGAAGCCGCGGTGGAACACATTGACCTGGGTATTGCTGGCCAGCACGCGCCGGCCCAGGGCCATGCTGGCGCCATGCACCCAGCTGCCGGCGCCCAGCGGCGGCGCCAGCGTGCTGCGTGAGAACACGTTCACCATATTCAGCGCCTTCATCGGCTCATTGAGTGCCGCGTCAAGCAAGGCCTGCGACACCTTCATCGGGAAGGCCGTGCCCACCAGCACCAGGTGGCTCACACGGTCTTTCAACCGGGAGGCTGCTTCCATGGCGATCAGCGAGCCCCAGCTATGGCCGATCAGGGCGGCGCGCTTCACCCCCGCGGCATCGAGCAGCGCGGCGACAAACTCCGCCGCCTCTTCGACGGAAGCAGGGGCGTCGCCTTCGCTTTTGCAGTGCCCGGGCAGGTCGACCGCCAGCACGTTCCAGCCGTGGTTTGCCAGGTAGCGCGTCTGCAAAATCCACACGCTGTGGTCGTTCAGCACGCCGTGAATGAATACCGCCGTGGGTTTGGCGGCATCAAAAGGCTTGCCGCCGGTATAGCAATAGGTTTTATGGCCGTTGACGTCAAGGTACATGTTTCAGGCCCCCGCTTTTTCTGCAGCCTTGAGGGCGCGCTTGAGGTCGTCGATCAGGTCGTCCGGGTCTTCCAGGCCGATGGACAGGCGTATCGTGCCCTGCGTGATGCCGCCGGCCGCCAGCGCCTCGTCCGTCATACGGAAGTGGGTGGTGCTGGCCGGGTGTATCACCAGGCTGCGGCAGTCGCCGACATTGGCCAGGTGACTGAAGACCTTCAGCGCCTCGATAAAAGCCTTGCCCTGCGCGCGGTTGCCCTTGATGTCGAAGCTGAACACCGAACCCGCGCCGCGCGGCAGCAGCTTTTTGGCCAGCGCATGGCTGGTATGGGATTCGAGCAGGGGATGGCCCACACGCGACACCAGGGGGTGGCTGGCCAGGAACTGCACCACCTTTTCGGTATTCCCCATATGCCGTGCCATGCGCAGCGGCAGGGTTTCTATGCCCTGCAAAATCAGCCAGGCCGTGTGCGGGCTCATGCAGGCGCCGAAGTCGCGCAGGCCCTCGCGCCGCGCGCGCAGCAAAAAGGCACCCACCGTGCTTTCCTCGCTGAACACCATGTTGTGGAAACCGTCGTAGGCTTCAGTCAGTTCGGCGAATTTGCCGGACTTTTCCCAGTCGAAGCTGCCGCCGTCCACCACGATGCCGCCTATGACGGTGCCGTGCCCGCTCAGGAACTTGGTGGCCGAGTGGTAGACCAGGTCGGCGCCGTGTTCAAACGGTTTGACCAGCCAGGGCGACGTCAGCGTGGAGTCCACCAGCAGCGGCACGCCCGCCTCATGGGCGATGGCCGACACCGCCGGGATGTCAAGCACGTCCAGCCCCGGGTTGCCCACGGTTTCGCCGAAAAACAGCTTGGTGGTGGGCCGCACGGCCGCGCGCCACCCGTCGATGTCGCCCGGTTTGACGAAGGTGGTGTCAATCCCGAAACGCCGCATCGTGTAGTGCAGCAGGTTCTGGCTGCCGCCGTAGAGCGCCGTCGAAGCCACGATGTGCGAGCCGGCCCCCATCAGTGTGGCGATGGACAGGTGCAGCGCGGCCTGGCCGCTGGCGGTGGCGATCGCGCCAATGCCGCCTTCCAGCGCAGACACGCGCTGCTCCAGCACCGCGTTGGTCGGGTTGCTGATGCGCGAATAAACGTGGCCCGCGCGCTCCAGGTTGAACAGGCTGGCCGCGTGATCGCTGGACTCGAAGACGAAAGAGGTGGTCAGGTGAATGGGTACGGCGCGCGCGCCGGTGGTCGGGTCGGGCGCAGCGCCCGCATGTAGCGCCAGGGTGTCGAAACCGGGATCGGAATAACCGGGCATGGGTTTGTCTCCAGTCAGAAAAAAGTGGCAGGCGCGGCAATCGCCAGAACCATGTACAGATTCTTGCAGCCGGCCGTTTGATTGTGGGCTATATTTAAACTGAATTCCCCCTCATACCGCGCGGCGGTGGGACAATGAGCATGTTGGCAGCACAACCGAGGAGATCGCCATGAAGGTTCTAGACATACTGCGCGTTAAAGGCAACACGCTTTACACCGTCCAGCCTGATGAACCCCTGGCCAAGGCGGCCCAGGTCATGGCCGACAAGGACATCGGCTCGCTGGTCGTGATGGAGCACGGCGACCTGGTCGGCATGCTGACTTTCCGCGAGGTCATCGTCTGCATCGTCAAAAACGGCGGCGTCATCGGCAGTACCCTGGTGCGCACCGCCATGGACGACCATCCGCTGACCTGCACCTCCGAAACCGAACTCGACGAAGTCCGCCGCATGATGCTGGAGCGCCACGCGCGCTACATGCCCGTCATGAACCAGAAAGTCCTGATGGGCGTCATCAGCCTTTATGACGTCGCCAAGGCCGTGGTCGACAGCCAGAACTTCGAAAACAAGATGCTCAAGGCCTACATCCGCGACTGGCCGGCCGAGGACGCGGCCGACCAGAACTGAACGCGGGCGCCCGGCGCCAGGCCGGACCGCCCATTTATTTTTAAATAAGCAGAAACAAAAACCCGGTGCGCAATGCATCGGGATAAGTGAGGGCAGGGGTGAACGACAAGCGTGACGCCAGCGGGTTGTTTTTTTACGCCTCCTTGTTTTTCTCCCGGCTGGCCGACCAGATCCTGCTTTTCCTCGTGCCCCTGGTGGTGTTTGAAACCACCGGCAGCGTTGCCTGGTCGGGCATCGCCTTCACCCTCGAAACCCTTCCGCGCTTTTTGGCCTTTCCGGTCTGCGGCATGCTGTGCGACCGCGTCTCGCCGCTCAAGCTGCTGCGCATCAGCCAGCTCTACCGCGCGCTGGTGTGCATTGCCGGTGTGATTGCCTTCCAGTGGGCCGGCGGCGTCGGCTGGCTGATTGCTTTGTCGGCTGTCTGCGGCGTGCTGACCACCCAGGGCCTGATGGCCCGCGAGGTCATGCTGCCGCAGATTTTTCGCCAGCACCGCTTTGAAAAAGTGCTGGCCCACGCGCAGCTCGCCGACCAGCTCGGCATGGTGCTGGGCCCCTTGCTGGCCTCGCTGCTGCTACGCTGGATGCCTTGGCCCATGGTGGTCGGTGCGACGGCGGTGTTTTTCCTCATCGCCGACGGCGCCGTGACCTGGTGGCATCGCCAAAGCGCCGTCACGCTCGCGGCGCCCGAACCGGCGCCCGGCCACTGGACCGCCCCCATACGCACCGCCTTGTCACAGGTGCTGCACCTGCAGGGCTTGAAGCAGGTGATCGCGTTGGCTGCAGGCGTCAATCTCGTCATAGGCGTCACCCTGGCCACCTCGGCCGCCATGGTGACCGGCCTGCTGCAGCGCTCGGCCGGCGATTACGCCGTCCTGCAAACGGCAGGCGCTGTGGCCACTGTGATCATCCTGCTGGTGATTGCCCGTACGGTACTGCCGCTGCGCACCCTGGGCCTGGTGTCCTATACCGTGATGCTGGCCGGCGGACTGCTCACCGGGCTCGCTGGCAACTTCTGGGTCTACACCACCGGTTTTTTGCTGGTGATCGGCTTTGACAAGATGTTCAATGTCTACATCCGCAGCCTGCGGCAAAAGCTCATCCCGCCCAAGGACCTGGGCAAGACCACCGGCGTGATCGTGATGTTCAACAACCTGTCGCAGCCGCTGGCCGGCATGCTGGTGGGGGTGTTTGCCGGGGTGATGGAAGGGCGGGGGGTGATTTTGGGGCTGGTTTTGGTGATGGGGGTGATTGGGGTTTTGGTGGCTTGGAGTAGAAGGGGGAGGTGAGCCGGGTCTTGCTCCGGCGGGCGCGCTCTTCTGTTCTCTTATCTCCTCGGTTCTCTTGCCGAGGGCGGCTGGCCGGGGGTTGCCCGGCGGCAACTCACTTTTCTTTTGCTTCGCCAAAAGAAAAGTAAGCAAAAGAAAAGGCGACCCTGGTGTCTGCGTCCCTCCGCTTCGCTACGGGCAACCTGCGGTGCTCGGTCCAGCCGGGGTCTGGCTAAACTCGCTACGCTCAGACAACGCCAGCCCTTATCCGTCTGGCCCTGTGCTCCTCGGCGCATACACAAGGGGTGGGAGAAAAATGCCAATACCTAAAACCACAAGGACACGCCGTGGCGTGTCCTTGTTTGTATTTGGTGTTCTGTATTTGGTATCTCGGACTTCCCCGTCCTGGCTGGGCCGAGGAGCGCAGAGACAAGCGGATCAGGGCTGGCGTTGTCTGAGCGGAGTGAAACGCAGCGAGTTTAGCCAGACCCCGCTTGGCTCGAGCACCGCAGGTTGCCCGTAGCGAAGCGCAGGGACCCAGACTGCGGGTCGCCTTTTCTTTGGTGACTTTCTTTTGGCGAAGCAAAAGAAAGTTACTTGCCGCCGGGCAACTCCCGGCCAGCTGAACTAAGAAGAGGAAGGAGGAGGATGAGAAGGAAGAGCGCGCTCCGTCGGAGCAAGACCCGGCCCAGCCCCCTTATCCCATACTCGAATGAATCATCTCCCGCACCCGAGGATAAATCTGCTGATTCCATTTGCGTCCGCTGAAGACGCCGTAATGCCCCACACCCGTCTGCACATGGTGCGTCTTCATGTAAGGCCGTATGCCGGTGCAAAGATCCTGCGCCGCCACCGTCTGCCCGACTGAGCAGATGTCGTCGCGCTCGCCCTCTATCGTCATCAGCGCGGTGCGGCGGATCGCGCCAGGTTTCACGAGGCGGCCGCGGTAGCTGAGCTTGCCCAGCGGCAGGTCGTAGGTCTGGAACACCTTCTCCACCGTCTCCAGGTAGAACTCGGCGGGCAGGTCGTTGACGGCCAGGTACTCGTCGTAGAACACGCGGATGACATTGGCCTTTTCCACGTCGCCATCGAGCAAGTGCTGGTACATGTCCTGAAAGGATTTTTTGTGCCGGTCCAGGTTCATGCTCAGGAAGGCGCTGAGCTGCACAAAGCCCGGGTAGACGCGCCGCATGTAGCCCGCGTGCGGCAGCGGCACGTGGCTGATCAGGTTTTTCTCGAACCACTCAATCGGCTTGCTGGTGGCGAGTGTGTTCACGCCGGTCGGGTTCACGCGGCAGTCCACCGGCCCGGCCATCAGGGTCAGGCTGCGCGGCTGGGCCGGGTCGTCGTCTTCGGCCATGACGGCCGCGGCCGCCAGCGCCGCCACGCAGGGCTGGCACACCGCCACCACGTGAGTGCCGGGGCCTATGGCCCGGGTGAAGCGGATCATGTGGTCTATGTAGTCGTCCAGCGCGAAGGGGCCGTGGCGCAGGGCGACGTCGCGCGCGTTGTGCCAGTCGGTGATGTAGACGTCGTGATCCTGCAGCAACGTGCGCACGGTCTCGCGCAGCAGCGTCGCGAAGTGGCCCGACAGCGGGGCCACCAGCAGCACCGGCGGCTGGTAAGGCAGGTCGGCCGGCAGCTCTTTTTGAAAGCGCAGCAGGGTTCCGAAAGGCATGCTGAGCACGGCCTCCTCGGTAACGGCAAGTTCGCGCTCACCCACCTTGACCGAGCTGATGCCGTAAGCCGGCCGTGAGTGCGTCAGGCGCAGCCGCGAAAACACCTCCATGGACGCCGACAGCTTGCGCAGCAGGCTGCCTTCGGTTTTTCCCAGCCAGAGGGCCGCGCTGCCACCCTGTGCCAGCAGGCGAAGCGGGGACAACAGGTCGGACTGGAGCTGGTAGGCCTGGTAAAGCATGGTTTTCCTGGCGGGGTTCGGGCTTGTGGCCCAGGTAGTCGGCATGCAGGCAAGTTACGGGCCAGTCGCCGCCGACGGCCCGCGCGCTGGCACAGGGCTTGCGGAGTGTTGCCGGCCCCGGGCAGTGGGGACCAACTTTGCGGTTCAAGGAGCAATCTCATGGCCAAGGCAGTCCTGACGATCAGCAGCAAAAACTACGGCGCCTGGGCGCTGCGCGGCTGGCTGCTGGCGAAGTTTGCAGGGCTGGATTTCACCGAAAAAGTGATCCCGCCTGACGACCCGGCCATGAAGGCGGAGATGCTGCTGCTCTCGTCCAGCATGCTGGTGCCCTCGCTGCAGCACAACGGCGTCAAGGTCTGGGACACGCTGGCGATTGCCGAATACCTCAACGAAATCAAGCCCAAGGCGCAGCTGCTGCCGGCGGACATCAAGCTGCGGGCGCACTGCCGCGCGGTCTGCGGCGAAATGCATTCGGGCTTTGCCTCGCTGCGCGCCGCGCTGCCCATGAACATCAAGGCCCATTTTCCCGGCTTCAAGGTCTGGTCCCGCGCGCAGGCCGATATTGACCGCGTGCTGGAAATCTGGAAGGAATGCCTGGGCTCCTACGGTGGGCCCTACCTGTTCGGCAAGCAGCTGTCGGTGGCCGACGCCATGTATGCGCCTGTTGTCACCCGCTTTTTGACCTACGACGTGGCGCTGGACAAGGCCTGCACGGCGTATTGCAAGCGCATCGTGGAGTTGCCGGCGATGAAGGAGTGGGCGGCTGAGGCGAAGAAGGAGCCGGACGATATTGATGAGTTGGATGCTGAGTTTTGAGCCCGCAGCAGTCGGACTCTTCCTTGTCACAGAGGCGCTTTTGCAAGCCCTCCTCCGTTCGGGCTGAGGTATCGAAGCCCCTGGTTGTTCGCGTGTCGATGTTGTTAGAAATCCTGGCGTAAAACCGGCTTCGATACCTCAGCCCGAACGGAGGAACCCCCCCCATACCCTGAAGCTGCCCCCGTTCGCCCTGAGCTTGTCGAAGGGCTTCGACAGGCTCAGCCCGAACGGGAAAGGGGGCGGCTCAAGCGACCAGGGATTACTTCCAGGGGGTTGGTGGCGGGATCTCGCAGACCGGGTCGACGTCAATCGACTTGAAATCCGCAGGCCCGACGATTTCCAGGTATTCCATGTCGGGTGAGTAGTCGAACAAAAAGTGCTTGATGCCCGGCCGCTGGTGCACCACATCGCCGGCCTCGACCAGGGTTTCCTTGTCTTCGTACATGAAGCGCGCCCAGCCCTTGACCATGATGACGATCTGGAAATCCGCCTCATGGCGGTGCCAGCCCGTGCCCGTTTCCGGTGCCATGTTCGCCTTGACAAGGTGCGCGATCACCTGGCCGTTGGTGGCGTCGGCAATGCCGAGGTCGCGGTACAAAAAGAAATCTCGCAAACCGCCGGAAACAAACTGCGTGTCGCCGGGCTTGACGTGGGAAAACTTGGTTGCGGTGCGGTCCAGCATGGGGTGCTCCTGTTCCATCAAGACATCCAACTCGGGATTGGTGCGGTGCAGCAAGCATGAAGTGTTCCAGACTGTGTGCGGCACGCGCCACAACCTGGCTAAAAGAGCAGGGCAGTCAAGACGATGGGCTGGTGTAAAGCTATAGTCCGGCAAAGGCCAAATCCGCCAGTCATTCGACCCAAAAAGGCAGCAATGCCGCAAAGTCGGGTGCGGGATTTCACGGAGTTCTTATAACTGTATGAATTTGCAGAAAATTGCCTTGAAATCCAGCGTGCTGGCGGCCTGCAGGAGCTTTTTGATGTCAATCGACGCGGAGCCACCACAGCAGGCTGCGGCTTCGCCGCTCAGGTTGGTGGTCAGGTCATTTCTACTTTAGGCGGCGGATATGACGCCCTTTCTTCGCTTTGTTCCAATGCTCGCCACAGTCGCGTTGGCCATGATTGGCTGCGACGCAATGATGCGGATAACCATACGGGAAGAGTCTACTCGGCCGGTATTGGCCGTTCGTGGTTCCGAGTGGCCATCACCGTGTACGCTCCACACGCTCGAAGTTGTCGCGCTCGATGGAGGCGCTACAGTCTGGCGTATCGTGTCAAGCGGCAACAGAGTTCGAGCAATCAACTACCCGACCGTGCCGGCTGGATTCACCGAAGAGGTCCCTCCACAGACTCTGAGAGTCGGAGCTGAGTACGAAGTGAGAATCACGGGAGGCAGTTCCTGTGCACTGGCCGTTCCAGCTCGCTTCCGCGTAACTGCGGCCGCGGTTGGCGCGTAGAGATGCCGCCGCTTGACGCCTTGTTGCACCCGACCTGGTACAGCGGGCTTCGTCCGCTTCCGCAGGCGGGTGAACTCAAACGTTAAACCTCTGGAACATCATGAACGTCCTCTTGTACCCCTTTATGTTTCTGGCGGCGGTTGGCCTGGTTCTCAGCATGGGATGTCATCTTGCTGCGCTTGCTGGCTCCCCAATACCGGGAGGCAACTGGGTTTGGGGTCTGCATATCGGCATCTTCGCCGTATGGCTACCGACGGTACTGGTCGCCAATCGCATCACACGCCACGGCAAGCGCTCAGACTTCTGGAAGTTGGCGTAGTCGCAGTGCCGGCAAGCAACCAAACGTTCGCACCATGTCTGTTCTGGATCGACCATTCTTCAATCTGTCTGTGATCAAGGCACCGGTGGCCGAGGTTGCACAGGCGTTTGATCGCTATCCGCCAATGCGGGTTCATAGCAGCCCAACCCCGTTTGTCTTGCCCGAACAGCCGTACACGGAGGAGAAAGACGCGCCGCCGCTCATTCTCTGGTCACCGGTTAACGCCCCTGGGCTAACGGTTTTTATGCCGCACCTGTCTGCGGGAGACGGCTACGTGCCTGCCTATGCGCAGTCGACGTTTCGTTTTGACGTTGTGTCGATTCGAAGTACCGCCGATGATTGCAAGAAGGACGCTCTCAACGAGTTTTCCGCTTATTCCAAAGGCGCTTTGTTGCGCTTTGTGCGCGTCATGAGTGACAACCCGGGCTGGGACTTCTATCAAAAAGGAGAGCCCTTGTCCTTCGAAAACCTGGAAAACTATCAGTTGCGATTAAAGCGGAAACGATTGCAGCGGAGCGACGTGCTTGCCTACGTTGAATCCTGGGGCGCCCCAATAACATCGGCAATGTTCTGGCGCAGCGATTTTTCCGCTGTAACTTTCCAGCCGAAAAAGGCCGGCTAAGCCGTCACTCAGGACCCGGCTGCCTTCGGCATCGGTTTGACCTTACCGCCAGAAAGCCAGTGCTCCCCACACGCCGGGGTGTGTTCAGATTTGACAATGACGGGCCTGGATCAGTCTGTCTCTGTGACCATTCGGCCCCTCTGGGATAATCCCCCCATGAGCGGAAATACCCTAGGAACCCTATTCGCAGTCACCAATTTCGGTGAATCCCACGGACCGGCCATTGGCTGCGTGATTGACGGCTGCCCGCCGGGCATGGAATTGAGCGAGGCCGACATCCAGGCCGACCTGGACCGCCGCCGCCCCGGCACCAGCCGCCATGTGACGCAGCGCAACGAGCCCGATGCCGTCGAGATCCTCTCCGGCGTTTACCAGGGCAAGACCACCGGCACGCCGATCTGCCTGTTGATCCGCAACACCGACCAGCGCAGCAAGGACTACAGCAACATCCTGGAAACCTTCCGCCCCGGTCATGCCGACTACAGCTACCTGCACAAATACGGCCTGCGCGACCCGCGCGGCGGCGGCCGCTCATCGGCCCGGCTGACGGCGCCCACGGTGGCGGCCGGTGCCGTCGCCAAAAAATGGTTGTCTGAAAAATACGGCACGGTGTTTCGCGGCTGCATGACGCAGGTCGGCGATGAAGTCATTCCCTTCGAGTCCTGGGAACATGTGCCGAACAACCCCTTCTTTGCGCCGGTGGCCGATGTGTCAAAACTCGAAAACTATATGGATGCCTTGCGCAAGGCCGGCGACTCCTGCGGTGCGCGCATACGCGTCACGGCCTCGGGTGTGCCGGTCGGCCTGGGCGAGCCGCTGTATGACAAGCTGGATGCCGACATTGCTTTTGCCATGATGGGTATCAATGCGGTCAAGGGCGTGGAAATCGGCGCGGGTTTCGCCAGCGTCACGCAGCGCGGCACCACGCATGGCGATTCGCTGACACCCGAAGGTTTCCTGTCGAACAACGCCGGCGGTGTGCTGGGCGGCATCAGCACCGGCCAGGACCTGGAAGTCTCGATCGCGATCAAGCCGACCAGTTCCATCATCACGCCGCGCCAGTCAATCGACACGGCCGGCAACCCAGCCGAAGTGGTGACCAAGGGCCGCCACGACCCCTGCGTGGGCATACGCGCCACACCGATTGCCGAAGCGCTGCTGGCGTTGGTGGTGATGGAGCATGCGCTGCGCCAGCGGGCTCAGAACGCGGATGTCGTGGTGAATACACCCGACATCATGCGAAGCCGCAAATAAATCTACTGCGCGGCCCGATCTCGCATCTGCGGTCCTCACCGTACGGGTGTACGGCTCCGGTCCTCCACGCGACCTCGGACCGCTCGCTACGATTTCTTCACGGCTTCGTGTTGATGCCTGTTTTCGCCTTCAAGGTTCAGGCGGCGCCGCCCGAAACGGGTTAAACCCCGTGATCAGCGCGGTGGCCGACAGCACCAGAATGCAGCCGGGCAGCATGCTGGCCGTGACCGGCTCGCCGAGAAACAAACCGCCCCAGGTCACGCCGAACAGCGGGATCATGAAGGCCGCCGAGGTGGTGGCGCTGGCCGGGATCTCGCGCATCAGGCGCATGCTGATCCAGTACATGAAACCCGACGTGAGCGTTCCCAGCACCGTAACCGCCGCCACCGCGCCCGGCGTCAGGACGGCCGCAGGCGCGGCAATGCCGCCCGGCACGATCAGGATCAGCGCCCCGGTGACATGTACCACCGCCGATGAAGGCAGCGGCGAATAGGCCATGGTCGCGCGTTTCATCTGGATGGCGCCAAAACCGTAGCTGGCCGAAGCCACCACACAGGCCAGCGCCGCCAGAATCACCGTGGGTGTCACCGCCACAGGCCCCAGCTGTACCAGCAGCGCCACGCCCGCAAAACCGACAGCGCAACCCAGCAGGCGCACCCGCGTGAGCTTCTCTTCCCCAGCCAGCGCAGCCGCCATCACGCCGAAAAGCGGCGCCGTGGCATTGAGCACCGCCGAGTAACCCGAAGGAATGATCAGCGCTGCCCAGTTGAACAGCACAAACGGAATCACCACCGACAACAGGCCCACCAGCGTCAGCTGCGGCCAGGCCCTGCGCGGCGGCCAGCGGTCGCGCAGCGTGCTCATCAGCAGGCTGAGCACAATGGCCGCCAAAGTGCATCGGGTGGCCGCCACCACCCAGGGGCCCAGGGCCGGGCTGGCAATGCGAAGAAGGGGAAATGATGCGCCCCAGAGGGCGGACATCGCGATGAGCTGGAGGAAGTGTCGGGTTTGCATGAAACGCCGCGAGGGCGGCAGTGGAGGCGGCGTTGTGGAAGGGTTTGTTTGATTGTGCAAGATTCGGTCCGACGCTGCAGCGGACCCAAGGGCTGGCTGGGGTGAAGGCGCGAATTCTTCCTACAGCGGGGGCGGTTCTGCTCGCTCCAAATGGATATTTTCACCCATCCCACTTTTCTTGAGGAAACGCCATGCCCAAAACCACCAAGTCTTCGTCGTCGTCCTCCACGCGTCCTGCTGCCCGCGGCGAGGCCGTCGTCGCCAAGCAGAAAAAAATCCAGCGTGAACAGGACGGCAAAGACCAGGCCAAGCGCGCGGAGCGGGAAGCCTCTGCGGGCAAGATGAAAAAAGCCGTGCAAGCCGGCGCGAAGGATTATCCCGAGCCGCCGCTGCCCAGGCAGCACCTGCGCAAGCCCGGCCTGGAGGCCGAGATGGAACTCAAGCCGCAGTTCATGGCCCCGGGCTATAAAGGCAGCGGCAAGCTCGAAGGCCTGACCGCGCTGGTCACCGGCGCGGATTCGGGCATAGGCCGCGCTGTGGCCGTGCTGTTCGCGCGCGAAGGCGCCGACGTGGCGGTGGCCTACCTGAGTTCGCACCAGGACGCAAAAGAAACCCAGCGCTGCGTTGAAGCCGAGGGCCGGCGCTGCGTGCTGGTCGCGGGCGACGTGAAAGATGCGGCCTTCTGCCGCGATGCGGTCAAGCAAACCGTGAAGTCGCTCGGCAAGCTCGACATCCTCGTCAACAACGCTGCCTTCCAGGAACATGCCGAGTCGATCGAGGACCTGACGGAAGAGCGCTTTGACGAAACCCTGCGCACCAATGTGTACGGCTACTTCCACATGGCCAAGGCTGCGGTTCCTCATCTGAAGAAGGGCTCCTGCATCATCAACACCGGCTCGGTCACCGGACTGGAGGGCAGCGCCAAACTGCTCGACTATTCGGCCACCAAAGGCGCGATCCACGCGTTCACCAAGGCGCTGGCCAGCAACCTGATCGACAAGGGCATACGCGTGAATGCCATCGCGCCCGGCCCGGTCTGGACCCCGCTGAATCCGGCCGATTCACCGGCCGACATGGTCCAGGACTTCGGCAAGAAGACCGACATGCGGAGGCCGGCGCAGCCCGAGGAGTTGTCACCGGCTTATGTATTCCTGGCGTCACCAGTGTGTTCCAGCTATATCACCGGGGTTGTTTTGCCTGTCACCGGCAGTGTTGGAGCGGTTTGAGTTTTGCCCCTCCGGGGCGGGGCCGGTCTTGCTCCGGCGGGCGCGCTCTTCCTCCCCCTCTTTCCTCTGCTGAGAGCTGCTGGCCGGGGTTGCCCGGCGGCAACTCACTTTTATCGAAACCCGCAAAGCGGGTTTTCTTTTCTTCGCCAAAGGCGCGCTACGCGCGCGGGGTTTGCTCACTTCGCGTAGCGAAGTTACGCAAACACCAAAAGTAAGCAAAAGAAAGGCGACCCTGGTTCCTGCGTCCCCTTCGCTGCGCTACGGGGCAACCTGTGGTGCTCGGTCCAGCCGGGGTCAAAAACAACTCGCTTCGCTCAAACAAGTTTTTGCCCTGATCCGTCTGGCCCTGCGCTCCTCGGCGCATCCACAAGGGGGTGGGAGAAAAATCCAATACCGAAAACCACAAGGACACGCCATGGCGTGTCCTTGTTTGTATTGGAGTTCTGTATTTGGTATTTCGGACTTCCCCGTCCTGGCTGGGCCGAGCAGCGCAGACGGAGGAGGGATAAGGGCTGGCGTTGTTTGAGCGAAGCGCAGCGTAGCGAGTTTAGCCAGACCCCCTCCGTAGTCGAGCAGCGCAGGTTGCCCGTAGCGCAGCGAAGGGACCCAGACTGCGGGTCGCCTTTTCTTTGGTGACTTTCTTTTGGCGAAGCAAAAGAAAGTTACTGGCCGCCGGGCCACTCCCGGCCAGCA
>Ga0102589_1002536_pt1 | contig 20821 bp, 20 predicted proteins | sample AraplaMF_Col_mLB_FD_76858 | JGI IMG/M metagenome (GOLD analysis project Ga0102589, IMG submission 76858) | Arabidopsis root microbial communities from the University of North Carolina, USA - plate scrape MF_Col_mLB | ecosystem: Host-associated > Plants > Roots > Endosphere | place: USA... | reverse complement strand
AATTTTAGCAGGTCTTGTATCTGAAGGTATGACTAGAGTTACAAAACTTCATCACTTAGATCGTGGTTATGTTGATTTCCATGGCAAGTTGGCTTCACTTGGCGCGCAGATTGAACGTGTACCTGTAGAGGACGTTATCATTGAAGAAAAATCAACTGTTGAATTACCAACAAACTAAATAGATTTCCAAACCCTTTGCTTAGGAGCAAAGGGTTTTTTCTTTATAGTTTAATCCACGCTGGCGATAGTCTAATAATTGCTTATTATCATAACGTGAAGTTGATTTCCGTTTCGGCTGGGCGCTTTGTTGCTTTCGCTACGCTTTCGCGTAGAGCAAAGCTTCCTGGGCGTCCGATGAGCCGCTTCACTCGCGTTCCTCTACCGCCGATCCCCAGCCTCCACTACAATCACCATAAAGGATGATATACGTTTTAACTTCTTTCAACAGGGCTTTACATATGTGATCCTCAATCGGTTTACCATGCTATATTGAATTTCCCTTCACCAACGACCACATATTTTGAAAAGTTTCAGCATAATATTCCTTATGAAAAAATGGATAATGAGTATAGGTATAATTTGTTTGATTGGAGCATTATATATGCTTCCAGTGGCATTGGGTGAGAGACGTACGGTTGAGGATGCGCCTGCAACAACAGAACAAGCTTGTGAAATATTCATAGAAGTGGAGGGACAACCAGAGAAAATCCCTTTAGAAACGTATGTGACCGGTGTGGTAGCTGCAGAAATGCCTGTTTCATTTCAAAAAGAAGCTTTAAAGGCACAGGCTATTGCTGCAAGGACTTACGCGTTGAAATCGACAAATTACGGTAAAATAGCTATCGCTCCTACTGTTGCTAGACAAGTTTTTTACAATAAGGAACAAAGAAAAAAGAATTGGACTAGCAATTTCCCGGGGAATGAAAAGAAAATTGTCGAGGCTATTAACGAAACGAAAGGACAAGTTCTTCTATATAATAATGAATTAATTACGGCAATGTTTCACTCTACTAGTAATGGGAAAACAGAAAGTGCCCATGGTTTTAGTGGCAATGATGTACCATATCTACAAAGCGTTGCGAGTAATTCGGATCAATCATCACCAAAGTTTGCAGCGACAAAAGAATGGACATTAGCTGAATGGAATGCACTGTGGCCTGTTAAATGGCAGGCAAATGATTTCAACCGTGTACAGTTCTTTTTAAATGATTCAGGACGTGTTGAGCGCATGCAGTTAGGGAAGAATATATGGTCAGGGCGAGAGGTTCGAACACTTTTGGGAATAGCTTCAACAGACTTTAAAATCTCATATAATTCTGCTGCCAGAAAAGTGCAGGTAACCACGAAAGGATACGGGCATGGGGTAGGGATGAGCCAATATGGAGCAGATGCTATGGCAAGCGATGGGAAAACCGCTACCGAAATTTTACACTACTATTATCAAGAAATTGAGATAAAAAAGATAGATGCATGTTTAAAATAACTTCTAGTTGTTCACACTGCAACTAGAGGTGATGAAAATGAGAGAGGATAAAAATAGTAAAACTTCTCAAAATCAAGATGAAAAAGTTCAATTACAGAAGAAACCATGGTTTTGGCCAGCTGTATACGCTGGTGGTGCTCTAATGCTAGCAGGTTTGCTACTTGGTTACAATAGTCTTGTATCAAAAGTAGAAGAGGCTCCATTACCAGAAGTAGCAGAAGTAGATTCAGGACCTGTAGTTGAAACCAATGCACGAACAGAAAATATGAAGTACCCATTCAAGGAAGCAAATCTTAATAAAATTCAAGTTTCACAAGAGTTTTATGATGTAGAGGCAAATGCAGAGTCACGCGAAAAAGCACTAATGGTATTTAATCAAACATTTACGACATCTTCCGGTATTTCTCTTTCTATGAATGGTGAAGAATTCGAAGTACTTGCTGCTTTAAGTGGTAAAGTAAAACAAGTAAAGCTTGATGCATTTACAGGCAATAAAATTGTAATCGAGCACGCAAATGGTAAGGAAACAACTTATAGCTCTGTTAAAGACATTGCCGTCAAGGAAGGCGATGAGGTAACACAAGGTCAAGCACTTGGAAAAGCGACTGACAATGAGTGGAACCAAGCAGCTGGCATTCACTTACATTTTGAAGTGCTTGAAAACGGAAAATATATTAATCCGAAAAAATTACTAGGCTTTTAACCTATTTCAGTCGATGCTGAAATAGAGCTCATGCGAAATCGTGCCTATTATCAATTATGCCAAGGTATAATTGATAATAGGCCATTTTGTTTTCTCCTAAACAATGAAAATGATCACTTTCAATGGGAGAAGCGAATACTAAAAAATGCATAAAAAATCAGTATTTTATCGTGAAAATGTAAAATGTGTTCTGAATAGCTTTGTCCTCACATAATTTGAAGAAATGCGCAGACGTGCATCTGATGCCAAAGCCATTTGTGAATTTGTGTGGAAAGGACGAAGAACGTGCACGAGCACATTCGGAAGCGCTGTATACGCCTCGGTGAATTATTGATTGAGACGCGTGAGACTGTGCGTGTCCTCGCGAAAATGACAGGTTATTCAAAAAGTACGGTGCATAAAGATTTAACAGAGCGACTGCCAACAATTCATGAAGGATTAGCTGAGCAAGTAAAGGAAATACTCGCCTACCATAAGGCCGTACGTCATATTCGCGGAGGAGAGGCAACGAAAAACAAGTGGAAAGAAAGAGCGAGTCAAGAATGATTCGTTCTTTTTTTAAATGCAAAGGACAAGCTAAATACATATTTCCTCATAAAAAGCTACTCACAATAACGTGGGGGTGATTTCCGTTCCGGCTGGGCGCTTTGTTGCTGCCGCTTCGCTTTCGCACAGTTAAAACATTTGTTGCTGACGCTTCGCTTTCGCACAGAGCAAAGCTTCCTGGGGGCGTCCGATGAGCCGCTTCGTTCCTCTATTGCTAATCCCCGAGGCTTGCCCATCCTCCACTACAATCAACTTAATCACATAAATATGCTTGAAAAAAGTGTCAGCTCAAACTTTCGATGATGAACCATATAAAAATTTGTTTAAGCAATTTCTTCTTTTCATTAAGTGTTCATATAATTGAAAGGAATGAAGTACTATTCACTAAAATTAGGTGAAATTACCAAAAGAATATGATAAAATATTCTAGATAAACAGATAAAATGAACGTTATGTAGTTGGAAATGGCGGGAAGGAGAAATTATAAAATGTTTTCGAAAGATATTGGCATTGACTTAGGAACTGCGAACGTATTAATACACGTTAAAGGTAAAGGAATCGTCTTAAATGAACCATCTGTTGTGGCGATTGATAAAAAAACAAATAAAGTATTAGCGGTGGGGGAAGAGGCTCGCCAAATGGTAGGGCGTACGCCTGGTAACATTACTGCAATTCGTCCACTACGAGATGGAGTTATTGCGGATTTTGACGTTACAGAAGCGATGCTAAGACATTTCATCAACAAGTTAAATGTAAAAGGATTTTTAGCTAAGCCACGTATTTTAATTTGCTGTCCAACGAACATTACTAGTGTTGAGCAAAAAGCTATCCGTGAAGCCGCAGAAAAATCAGGCGGAAAAAAAGTATACTTAGAAGAAGAACCAAAAGTGGCTGCAATTGGTGCAGGCATGGATATATTCCAACCTAGCGGCAATATGGTAGTCGATATTGGCGGCGGAACAACAGATGTTGCAGTTCTATCAATGGGTGATATTGTAACGAGTGAGTCCATTAAGGTAGCAGGAGACATTTTTGATAATGATATTTTGCAATATATTAAAAAAGAATATAAATTACTAATTGGTGAACGTACTGCAGAAGCCATTAAAATTACAATCGGTACAGTCTTTAAAGGTAGCCGTAACGATTCCATGGATATTCGTGGTCGAGACATGGTGACAGGTTTACCGCGTACAATAACAATTCATTCTGAAGAGATTGAACGTGCATTACATGAATCGGTTGCTATGATTGTCCAATCTGCAAAAAATGTTTTAGAAAAAACGCCACCAGAGTTATCAGCAGATATAATTGATCGTGGGGTCATTATTACTGGCGGTGGTGCTTTACTACACGGCATGGACCAGCTGTTAATTGAAGAACTAAAGGTGCCTGTGTTCATTGCAGAACAACCTATGGATTGTGTAGCAATTGGTACAGGAATTATGCTTGAAAATATTGATCGAGTGCCCGCATCCTTATAAAAATATAATGAGGTGAGTCCTTTGTTTAAAGGGTTTTATACAGTTGCAACTGGTATGATTGCGCAACAAAGACGAACAGAATTACTAACCAATAATTTATCAAATGCGAATACACCAGGATTTAAAGCAGACCAATCAACAATTCGGTCATTTCCTGACATGCTTATGTCAAGTGTAGGAAAAACAAATGCACCTGCTAATCAACAAGCAGGCTCTCAATATATGAGCCAAGTTGGCGCATTAAATACAGGAATTTATATGCAAGAAACATTGCCAAATTACATACAAGGCCAAATCTACAGCACTGATTTCACGACAGATATGGCTTTGATTGATGGAAACTTACCGCAAAATGCAGATGGTACTACTGGATCTATTTTCTTCCGTTTAGCACATCCAGAAGGCGGAGAAGCATATACACGCAACGGTAATTTCACATTAGATGGTCAAGGCTATTTAGTAAATCCACAAGGACTGTATGTGTTATCAGACAGAGGCCAACGCATCCAGCTACCGAATGATGATTTCCGCTTAGATGAGAACGGAGCAATTTATGTTAATGATCAGCAAGTAGCTCGTGTAGGCGTATCATATGCAACGAATCCGAACATGCTACGTAAACAGGATAATGGTTTAATTCGAACAGAAAACGGTGAGAACTTACCGACAGCTTACGGTGCCAATGGCGTATCCTTTACACTGCGTCAAAATTATCTAGAGGGCTCAAACGTGGATTCTAGTCGCACAATGACCGATTTAATGACAGCATATCGCGCTTTCGAGGCTAACCAAAAAGTGTTACAAGCTTATGATCGCAGCATGGAAAAGGCTGCTAATGAAATCGGGAAAGTGTAATAGGCGAACAGGAGGCGTTTGATCATGCTACGTACAATGATGACAGCAACAAACACAATGGGGCAATTACAAAATAAACTAGATACAATTAGTAATAACATTGCCAATAGCAATACACAGGGCTTTAAATCAAAAGAAACTACATTTAATGAATTGCTTTATCAGCAATTTAACAATGACAAGCAAGATCGAGCTGATCGACAATCACCTGTTGGTATCCGTTATGGTTCAGGTGCCATGCTTGGACAAATTCAATCAAATCAAAAACAAGGCTCTCTACAAACAACAAATCGAGATCTTGATTTAGCTTTTACAAAATCAAAACAATATTTCAATATTTTAATGCCAGATGGTGAAAATGGCACAAAAACAGTGTATACTCGTCAAGGTGACTTTTATTTATCACCATTAAATAATGGAACAGTAATGGTAGTAACTGCAGATGGATATCCATTGGCAAACGAAAATGGTCAAGCTATCACATTACCGGATAATGTAAAAAGTTTCGCGATTGGTGACGGAGGCGTATTAGAGGCATCATATCCTAATGGTGAAATTAGACGTACTAATGTAGGGGTGACAGAATTCCAAAAGCCACAGCTTATGGAGGACATTTCTGGATCCTATGTTGGATTGCCGAATAACCTGGCTCAGCTAGGATATACGCAAGCTGAAGTTGTCACTGAATTACGAGGAGCAAATCGTCAGCAAATTGGTATGCAGAGCGGTGCGTTAGAAATGTCGAATGTAAATCTTTCAAAGGAAATGACGGATTTAATTCAGACACAGCGTTCTTATCAATTCAATGCAAGAGCTGTCACTTTAGCAGACCAAATGCTTGGGCTCATTAATGGTATTCGATAGTAAATCCGTAATTACTGTTTAGTAAGGAATGAAGAGGAGTACAATCTATGACAAACGATTCAAGTCGAGGTTCTATGCAAACAAAAGAAACCGATACGCCACCAGAAGAGAAGGAACACGGCTCAAATGGAGAGCAACGAGAGGTTCGATGGGTGCAAATACGGCTGATTCCGATTTGGCTACGCGTTGTACTTATTATCATCTTAGTTGTTGTTGCCGCAGTTTTAGGTGCAATGATTGGCTATAGTGTAATTGGACAAGGTAAAGCCATGGACGTTTTCAAACCAGAAACATGGCAGCATATATTTGATATTATGAATGGTAAAGAATAATAATATTCTTTACCATACTTTGTTTTACATAATTATTTATGTTCGTCTTTAGCATCAGCTACAATTATGCCAAGGCGAAATTGATATTAAGCATTGAGGGGGAAAAGAAATGTTAACAGCAGAGCAAATTCAAGCAATTTTACCACATCGTTATCCTTTTTTATTCGTTGATCGTATCGTTGAATTAGAACAGGGCAAGCGTGCAGTCGGTTTAAAAAATGTCTCTATAAATGAGGACTTTTTTAATGGACATTTCCCTGGTTATCCAGTTATGCCTGGCGTTTTAATTGTAGAGGCGCTAGCACAAGTTGGTGGCGTAGCATTATTAAACGCAGATGAATTCAAAGGTCGTTTAGCTTTTTTGACGGGTATTGATAATTGTCGTTTCAAGCGCCAAGTAGTACCGGGAGATCAACTTCGATTAGAAGTAGAGTTCGTGAAACTACGTGGAGCTATGGGCAAAGGTCACGGTGTGGCGACAGTCGATGGGGAACTAGTATGTGAAGCGGATATTCTATTCGCTATCGGACCTGCACAACCAAAACAGGTGTAATTTGCAATTATAGGCTAAAAGATTTAAAATAACTATATCGAAAAATGTCTTTACTGTTATTCTATTAATAGTTTATCTAGAGCGAATGCAGGTAAAGAATTCGCGGTATTTTATAAAAATGCAATGGCGCTATATGTGATTGTGAATGAAAACATGTAGTTTTGTTTTTAAAACGTAGGAGGATTATATAGATGTATAAGGAATTGTCTTCAGGTGTTAAAATTAGCATTACGCGTTCGATTTCAACATCTTTTGAATCATACTTAGCAAGTATTGATTGGAAAGAGGAGCGTTTTTCTATGGAAGACTTTATTGCTAGCTGGCAAACTTATTTTCAAGAAAATGCCGCATGGATCGAAAAAATCCCAGCAGATGTTTTGATGAATACTGAATTCCATGAAGAGATGGCGCAGAAAATCGACGAAGTAATTGCAAAAATTTTAAATGAAGAGCCAACAGCTAAACAAATTGAAACAATTGAAGCCTTGCAAAAAGAGCTAGGTACAAATTATAGCTACGACTGTAAAGCAGAAGCAGCATACATTGAACAATTGTTAAAAGAAAAACAAAAATAGTTTGTAAAAAAATCGGATAATTCCCTCCTTTCCCGGGCACTCTATGTAGGATCACAAATGCACACATTGTATTTGATGACACATAGCACCGAGGGAAGGAGGTTTTTTCATATGTGGAGAATGTCATTTTTGGCAATTATTCTTGCTGCATTATTCCTTGGAGGTTGTAACTGGGGAAATCGAGCGGTTGAAACAAGACCAGCGGAGAACAACGTTAATAACGACGTTAAAGACGACGTTCGTCGAGGCGCTGACAGAGTAGAAGACGCATTAGATCCATCACGAAACGGCGATTACGATCGTGACGTTAATGATGTTAATCGTAACACTATTCTTCCAGAAGCTACAACACCAGGTACAACAACACCAGGAACTACAACAACACCAGGAACTACAAGAACGCCAGGTACAACTACAACACCAGGTACAACTACTAATGATGTAGTTAAAGAAAAGATCGTCGAAGAGAAAGTTACGCGATAATTTGAAAAAGAGTGCTTCCACCAATGGAACACTCTTTTTTATATTTCAAATTCGTGGGGAGAGAGAGAATACCCGAGAAGAGGAGTGAAATTCGCTGAAGGGTGAGTGAATACTCGCGGAAGGAGAGTGAATACTCGCGGAAGAGGAGTGAATACTCGCGGAAGAGGAGTGAATACTCGCGGAAGGAAGGCGAATACTCGCGGAAGAAGGGTGAATACTCGCGGAAGAAGGGTGAATACTCGCGGAAGGAGGGTGAATACTCGCGGAAGGAGGGTGAATACTCGCGGAAGGAGGGTGAATACTCGCGGAAGGAGAGTGAATACTCGCGGAAGAGGAGTAAATACTCGCGGAAGAAGGGTGAATACTCGCGGAAGAAGGGTGAATACTCGCGGAAGGAGTGTGAATACTCGCGGAAGGAGTGTGAATACTCGCGGAAGGAGTGTGAATACTCGCGGAAGGAGTGTGAATACTCGCGGAAGATGAGTGGATACTCGCGAAAGATGAGTGAATACTCGCGGAAGATGAGTGAATACTCGCGGAAGAGGAGTGAATACTCGCGGAAGGAGTGTGAATACTCGCGGAAGAGGAGTGAATACTCGCGGAAGAGGAGTGAATACTCGCGGAAGATGAGTGAATACTCGCGGAAGGAAGGCGAATACTCGTGGAAGGAGCGAATACTCGCGGAAGATGAGTGAATACTCGCGGAAGGAGAGAAATACTCGCGGAAGGAGAGAAATACTCGCGGAAGGAGAGAAATACTCGCGGAAGGAGAATAAATACTCGCGGAAGGAGGGTAAATACTCGCGGAAGATGAGTGAATACTCGCGGAAGGCGTGAATACTCGCGGAAGGAGAGTAAATACTCGCGGAAGGAGAGTAAATACTCGCGGAAGGAGAGTAAATACTCGCGGAAGGAGAGTAAATACTCACGGAAGGAAGGGGAATACTCGCGGAAAAGGAGTGGATACTCGCGGAAGATGAGTGAATACTCGCGGAAGGAAGGCGAATACTCGCGGAAGGAAGGCGAATACTCGCGGAAGGAGCGAATACTCGCGGAAGGAAGGCGAAATACTCGCGAAAGGTAAGCAACTCCCCACGAAACTGAAGCGAAGGCAATCAATCCCCCGCACGAAAGCAACCTCAAGAAGAACAGAAAAACGGCTTCATATAGTCCACTAAATTCTCAGGTAATTGGTAAACACGATTTTTATAAGAACCTGTATAGGGAAATTGAAATTTTCTAAGTAAACGATTGGCAGCATCCTTGGAAGGGATATTGAAAAATTCACGTAACTGTTTGTTAGTAATTGTCGGTCTAACTAAGTATCGATAATCTTGTAAGGCTTCGGCAAAAATTTCTTCGCTTGCATAGTGACAGTATGAACATTTCCAAATCCCACGAGCATAATGCATTTGGGATTTGTATTGGCACTTCGGGCAAAGCACGCCTTGGCGGAATCGTGAAGAATCAAGGGAAGCCGGAATTTTCGATGGCTGATGTCGACTGAGAAGTTGTTGAGCAATTTGAGTTAGCTGTTCTTCGCTTAAAAGAGTTTGTGTATATTTTTTAAACAGGGAATGAAGATGTTTGTGAAGTCCTGAAACATGGAAAATCGGAATTGAATTTGGATGATTTGCAATGATAGCGGAGGGGTTAGAAATAACAACTGCGCCCTCAATGGGGAGAGAATAGTTTTGGAAAATAACTTTAAGAAATTGTATATGTCGTTGGGTCTGAGTAAGTGCATTTGGAAATCCTTCAACAGTTCCATCTGGTTTTGTTCGAATACACTGATGAGTAGTTTCGTCAAAATCAAGGCGTCCGTTAATATTTTTTATTTCAACCACTAGCATAAAATGACGGCAAATGAAGAGAGTATCTAGTTGATGTGAATGCTGCGCCGAATTCATCAGAATTAAATTATGTAACACGAAAAAAGTATAGGGACATATTAATTCAAGCCATTCACGGTCAACTCTCCTTTCACCAGCAAAGCCGGCATCGAATCGTCGAAATTGCTCATTATAATAGCCAAAATCAGGGTCCTCATCGAGCAACCTTCGCTTTAAAGCCTCAAGCCACAGTAATTTTACGGGCTTTTCCCTAATAGCAATAGTCAAGTATAGTTACCTCCTCTAATTTTTACATCGTATTGTACCTTAAAATCTATACCTGTCCAATAAAAAAATAACGATGCAGATGTTTGCATCGTTAAATCAAGTTCAATCATTTTTTAGTTTTGGTCGCTCTTTCATATCATGTGAGAAGCGGTCCAATAACTTATCTAAAGTAACACCCTCAGCTAGCAACTCGGCAAGCAATTGTTCGGCATATTTCGAGCGTTTTATCTTGAGTTTTCCTTTTAATAGGACAGAGATGTGCTCGCCAATTTCTTGAACTGTATGTACAGCAACCTGGAAAGGGGCAGGCTCATTATCTGGAAATGAAATAACTGCACGTACATTAAAGACAGTAGCATTTGCTAAAAGTTCATCAAAAGTTGAACGATATTGTCGGTCCATAAACAGTTCAAGAATCCAAGATTGATGGCTATTTTCCTGGTTAATAATAATACCATCGACTAAAGGGAAAGGTTGCATGCCGTCTTTTGTGACAAGGTCAAAGGAAAGCATCTTAAACGTTTTCATTATGTAATATCCTCCTAAGTCGGTCATCTTTTTTAGTATAACATATTCAATTAGCCCTGTTTATGGAAGGGGCCATGCTCTTATTTGCTAAATCAATAAAAACAGCGAAATTGCATATTTCAACTATTAGCATTTGCTACTACAGAGAAAAGCATTCAGCGCGAAAAGTCATTCAATACTTGAAAAGTAAAAGCCTCAATTTACCCAATTTATGATTAAAAACTGAAGGAAATGATAAAAATCGACTTTTGCCAATGTTGAATTAATTTTTGTATGATGATAGCAATCAACAGCAAAGGAGGTGAATCAATGAACCAAGTCGGACTGGTCGGAAGGTTAACAAAGGATCCAGTGTTACGACACTTATCTGAAAATCGCGTGCAAACACATTTTTCTCTAGCCATTAATCGCAATTACAAAAACCATCTTGGGGAAGTGGATGCTGACTTTATACTTTGTTCAGTTTGGGGAAGGCTTGCAGAGCATATCGTCAAATATTGCGGAAAAGGCTCATTAATTGGAGCAAATGGTCGTATTCAATCAAGATCATTTCTAAATGAAAACAGCACAAAGGTTTATATAACAGAAGTAGTCGTAGAAGATGTCCGATTTTATCAGCTTAAGCCAAGGGATCGTGATGGGGCCATTGTGTTGCCAAAGCCATCTGATGAGCAGGATGGCTTAACGGATTTTGTACTACCTAAGGTAGAAGTACAATTACCAGTAGTATCGCAATCCTAACTGGTACATACGGGGCAAGTGCAAATTGTCTGATCCGCCATTTTCCTTCTATACTTGCACCGTAATCAATTTAGAGAGGAATGATGTATACCTTTCATACCGTAGTTCATTGCTGAAGACCGCACAGCAATGAGCCTTTTAAACAAACACAACTAAATATAAATATGAAGTAAGTAGGGAAGAAGTAACAGGCAATATCCGCTGAAAAAAAGCGCCAAGAACGTTTTGCTCTTGGCGCGCCTATACAAATATTTAAAAATCGAGCTTCATTAAATCACGAAGTTCATCATCTTCTAACTCAGTTAACCATTTGCTTGATTGAATTAGTTCTTCTGATAAAGCCGATTTCTGAGCAAGCATTTTATCGATTTTCTCTTCGATAGTACCAATAGTAACAAACTTATGGACTTGCACGAATTGTGTTTGACCAATTCGATATGCACGGTCTGTAGCTTGATTTTCAACGGCCGGATTCCACCAGCGATCTGCGTGTAATACATGGTTTGCAGCTGTTAAATTTAGTCCTGTTCCACCTGCTTTTAAGGAAAGGATAAATATTGGGAACTCTCCTGCCTGAAAAGCCTCTACTAAGCGGTCACGCTGCTGCTTAGGCATTGCACCTGTTAAGAACGGTGCATCGATATTATATAGTTCACTAAAACAATGCTGCAGTAATTGTCCCATTCCAATATATTGTGTAAAGATGAGGCACTGCTCGCCGTTGTCCACAATTTCTGTAGCCATTTGCACGATACGTTCTAATTTCGTAGAACGAGTTAGCATTGATTCGGCATCCTCGAAAGGTTCTTTTAAATACAAGGCAGGATGATTACATAATTGCTTTAGCTTACTGAGCATCTTTAAGACGCGTCCCTTTTTTTGAAAGCCTGTTAATTGCTCGAGCTGATCGAGCGTCTCTAATATATATCCTTCATATAGAGAGGCTTGCTCAGTTGTTAATGGGCAATAATCATGTGACTCTTGTTTATCTGGTAAGTTAAGCTGTAAGTGTGGGTCACGCTTCGTACGACGAAGTAGAAACGGTTGAATTTTTGTACGTAACTTCTGTTTATGTGACTCAGACTCATCTCGTTCTACCGGTAAAATAAATTCTTCGTTAAATCGACCGAAGCTACCTAAATAGCCTTTATGGATAAAGTCAAAAATTGCCCATAGCTCAGATAAACGGTTTTCCACCGGTGTACCTGTTAAAGCAATATGATGCTTACCATTTAATTTACGAATAGCTCTTGATTGGAGCGTTTGCATATTTTTAATATTTTGAGCTTCATCAAGTACAACTGTTTCCCATTCTACTTCCTGTAAAAACTCAGCATCCTGAGAGACGGTGCCGTAAGTAGATAAAATTACATGTGGTTTTTCTTTTTCTACTAACTGTTTAAAAGCATCCTCCTTTGCTCGATTCGCCTGATAATGCGTATGCACAATCAACGATGGAGCAAAACGGGCTAGTTCCTTTTGCCAGTTACCTAACACTGAAGTAGGACAAATAATGATGGCTGGCTTTGTATCTTCAATCGTTTCATAAAGATGTAGCAAATATGAAATAAGCTGAACTGTTTTACCAAGACCCATATCATCCGCTAGACATGCACCAAAGCCTTGTTCGCGCATGAAGACAAGCCATTCGAAACCTTCATGCTGATAAGGACGTAATTCAGCCTGTAAAGGTGTAGGAACGGGTACTGTAGGAAGTCCTTTTTTCTCTTGAAGCTGCTCCATATAGGATTTAAGTGATTGTTGCAATTCAAATGCAAAAATCGGGTCATCTCGCATTTCATCATCGGCATCCTCTTCTTCAAGAGGTAAGGATAAATCCTCTGGTAGCTCACGAAATAGCAATTCACGAACAGTCCAGCTTTCATCTTCTGCTTGCTGCATCAATGTACGCATTTCTTGCATCCAGTTTGCATCGACTCGAAACCATTCAGTACCTATACGAATGAATTCGCGTTTTTCTTCCACAAGCTTTTTAAATTGTTCAGGTGAAATGGACTGGCCATTCATAGAAAACTGCCATTTGAACGTTAAAATATCATCTAGTCCAGCAACCTTCTTTGTCGATACATTGCCAGTACTTACACGAACACGCATTTTTGACTGTTTTAAATCCTTGAGCCAAGCAGGTAATACAACGTCAAAGCCGAGTGCCTGTAATCTTGCTAAATCTTCACGTAAAAATGTTCGAACTTGTAAATCCTCAAGCATAATACGGATGAAATTATCGTTATTGACATCTTCAATAGAAAGAAGATCTACAATTTGTCCTTGCTGTTGTTCAATCGCTTCAGCATACATTTGCCATTTTGCTGGTAGAGCGTCAGCGATTGGTAGTGACTGCTTTCGCATAGCAGGCGTCCAGTAGTTCTTGGCTGTAGCCGTGCTAAGTACTGTTTCTAAAAGCCAAACATCTGAATCTTCCTCAGGCTCACTTAAGCGTAGGGAGACAGTAACTGCACCTGCCTGTCGTTCCTGCTCTAAAGGCCAGCCACCACGCAAGAAAAATGGCACTAGCTTTGGTAAATCAGACAGTATAAGACCTGCTTGTGCCAGTTTTTGCTGTACGGCTATTTCTAATAAAGCTGTATCTACGCCGTCCAGAGGGAATGTTAGCGAGGAAAAATCATCTGCAATAACTGCATGCGACCAGAGCGATGGCTCCTGCCAATACGTTTGTAAAGCAGACGCTTTTTCTAGCAACACCTGACTTTCTGTGTTTACACCTTGCCATTCAATAAAAGGATGTAGATAACGCTGTGAAAAAATATCAAGGAGCTCAGAAGTTGAAACCTCAATCGTAAGCTCTGAACGATTGGTTAATATCCCATAGACATTTGCTTCATAGTTAAAAAATAGTGAAGAAATGAGTGAGTCTGCGTCCATTGCTACACCATCAGCAGTAAATCCCTGTAACGTAAAATATCCTTCCTGTGCCGCATTAATGCGAAGCTGTAATTTTTTTGAAAACGGGGAAGGAGCATTTATAGTCATCATACTAAGTTTCCTTTCTCAATTTCTTCCTGTAATGCACGGAGTCGTTTATACTCTGCACGAATTGTTTGCATATATGTTTCAAAATAAGCCGTTTTACCAGCACGCTTTGCTGCACTGCGCATACTTTTCCAAATTCGTACAGCTTGCTTATAGTTCATACGTGATTTTTGTGTAATTTCAGCCATGGCATATAGATGATATAAGGGCAATACTGTTGCAGGAGCAACCTGAAGCACATCCTTTAATCCACACATTTCTAAATAGGAAAGGGAGGAGAGGTTTAACTGATGAAGGGCTGCCCATTCACGATAACGTCCTTTTTTAATAAGAAAGAACGAAAACGGTTGAAGCCCGTAAACACCAAATGCACTATATAATGTAGCTTCCTCTTCCTCTGTAAGCTGTATGTCTTCGTATAAAAGCTGGAATTGCCGTACGTATTGAGCTCGCTTTACAACTGGCACAGTTTGCTGTAAAAAGATTTCGGTAAATGGTAGCATCGCACGTAAAATAATAGTTTGTGCAAGTGATTCGCCAGCACGTTTGGCAAAGGTAGCCAACTCAAAAAGGTCCTGCATTTGTGGTACATCGATGTGGGCGATTCTTTCCTGTAATAAACTTTCTTTTTGTAGCAGCACATAAAATAGCAGTTGTAATGACTGCAATGAAATCTCAGATGAAGGATTTTCAAGGTTATTTATTAATGCTAATTCCTGTTCGCGTCGTGGCTTTTCATAAAAAAGCACTGCCCAAAGCAGCATATAAATTTGTAGTCGATCAGCAAACAATCCTTGTCGTTCCAATAAAAACTTCCTTACTAATTCCTGAATTGCATCATAAAATGGGTCAGTGGCAAAAAGTCGTGATCGGCCCGTTAGCTCGGTTAAAATACTTTCGAATGATTGGACACTTTGATCAATAAAATATTTCATATAAGGAGAATCTAACGAATGTCCTTTTGTCTCATTTAAATGACGCCATATTGTATTAAAGATCGATAGCTCCATGAAAAGCTTATAAAGTGGCTGCCACTCACGTTCAAAGGGCATATGCCGTTGAAGTCGCTCCATTGCATCTGTCCGTATAGCAGAAAGACCATACCCTTCTAAAATGCGCCCAGGTGGTAATAAACGCTTCATGACTTCATTGACCATCAATTGCCAGCTTTCTGGACTTCGTTCATCTGCTAATGATTTTAGTTGCACTGATTTTTGCGCACGCCAAGCACTTGACCAATTTTGCACAGAATCAAAATACTGATAGAGGGCAAGTAATGCGCCAACTTGATGTCTACACCATTTTAGCTGAGGACAGTTACAGCTCAACTCCTCTTTGGCAAAATCAATTTCTACAGAAGCAGGTCTGACGTCCTGTACGCTTGCATATAATATAGAACTTGCTCCATTAAAACGCTCAAAGACAACTGATTTGTTCCGCACTGAAAAAACAGCACGACGCACTAGCTCTTCGTCTTCAGTAGAGGAAGGATGTAACGCCTGTTCAGCTTCCTGTAACCTGGCAAGGATAAATTCTTGGTGTTCCTTAGCTAATTGGGCAATAGACAATGCCATAACCTCACTCCTTTCAAAATGTATAGCTAGTGGGCATGTAAGTATAAAGAAAAAAAGACTGTCCTTCCATTATACGATTAAAATGCGTCCATGATAAGCCGAATGATTTGAAAGAAAAAAATCAAGGAGAAGATAGTTAACAAGATAATTTATTTGTGTTAAAATCTGAATAATCAGATAAATAGGGAGGGATGAAGGATGATGCAAGTTCAATATATGAAGCCATTTTACACGAAGATTACTGGAGACAAACTGCGTCTCGTATTTGCTTATCAATATTTCTCTATATTAAAAGAGAATGAGATTTTCCATTTCATTCCCATCGAAGGTAAAGAGATGATTATCAACTTGAATACACAGCAAATTGAAAATATATCTGAGGTGTTTGTTTTCCAGAAAGGAAATCGTTTTATCCGACTGCCATTATATCAATTATTATTAATTACAAATGTTCATGATCATCTAGCACCGATTCTTGAAAACGCTACGCCGAAGCCTCAGCTACCACTTGTATCTTCAGTAACTGTTGGCGAAGTAGATCATCTTATTACAGAATTGGAGCAGAAAAACATTGATTATTTAATCGATAAGGCATTACTAGATTATAATAAAGATCTCTTTTTTGAACTATTACAACAAAAGAACCATCAACTCGGAGGTTTCGAAAATTGAATACACGGTATTTTATTTAGGCACCCTTTCTATCTATGAGAAGAGGGTGTTTTTATCTTCATTCAGCGATGTTTAAGTAACGAAAGTTCCTGAAGACTTCCAAGCGGATGCGATAAATGAGGGTGTGGTTCCTACTTAAATAGGGGAACTCAGTTTTAAAACTTCAAAACGCCTTAGGGACCAACGTCATGCTGTTGTTGTCGCTACACTTTCACAGAAAAAACATCTGTTAATGTCGCTGCGCTTTCGCACAAAAACACTGTTTCTTTGATATAGGTCTAAAGTCGAAGTTGTGAAAATGGGTGAGAAATCATTGCTGCATAGTGCTTACTAAATTTGAAACCATTACCAAATTAAGTTTAAAAGAATGTAACAAAGACCGATATATATAACAATAGGGGGTGGTGAAATGATGCTTGGAAAGTGGTCAGCAACGGGGATGTCCATTTTAAATAATATGAATAGACATTATGGGGCGATGAGTAAGGCAATGCTTCGAATTTCTTCAGGCTACCGCATTAATAGTGCTGCTGATGATCCAGCGGGACTTGCGATTTCTGAAAAAATGCGTGCGCAAATTCGTGGCTTGAACATGGCTTCGAAGAATATCCAGGATGGTATTTCACTTGTTCAAACGGCGGAGGGAGCGTTGAATGAAACACATGCTATGATTCAGCGCATGCGTGAGCTTGCAGTCGAGGCAGCTAATGATACGTTAACGGATAGTGATCGGGAGAAACTCGATTTGGAATTTCAGGAATTAAAAAAAGAAATTCAGCGCATCTCGAAGGATACGGAGTTTAATACGAAGACATTGCTAAATGGGGATTATGCTACGAACGGTATTAAAATTCAGGCTGGTGCCAACTCTGGTCAAAGCATTGAGTTGTTGATGAATAATATGGGTGCTGAAGCACTTGGCTTGGACGATACGACATCTATTGCAACTCGTGAGGATGCCGATAAAGCCATCTCCACAATGGATGAGGCATTAAAGCGAGTATCAAGCGAGCGCTCAAGACTAGGTGCCTACCAAAATCGTCTAGAGCATGCTTATAATGCGAACGTAAACACGGCAGAGAACTTACAAGATGCCGAGTCTCGCATTCGTGATGCAGATATCGCCAAAGAAATGATGAATATGGTGAAGGCCCAAATTCTAATGCAAGCAAGTCAATATGTACTAGCGATGCATATGCAGCAGGCGCAATCCATTTTAAAATTGTTAGAGTACGAAAAAAAATGATGAATTTCAATTTTTATTGAAATTCATCATTTTTATTTAACTTCTTTCAGCTGGTCACGAAATCGGAAAGGAGTACTTTGTACAAGTACAGAGCCGTTTCCGGATGCAATTATGCCGAGGCATAATTGATTAATTACTCTTTGTAAAAGCCTCTAATGCTAATTTTGCTGTCTTTTCAGCGGCAGCTTGGAACGCCTGGACTTTTTGATGCATGTTTTCTTGGATGGTCGGTAATTGTTCAATTACTTTTACAGTTTGTTCGAACAATAACGTCCCGTCCCAATTATCTACTTCAACATGTCCAATAATGGGTTGATCCATGATTTCTGCAAATGCATCGATTTTTGGATCGTAAGAAATCGCAATAAATGGGGTAGCGTAGATGGCTGAGAAAATTAGTGAATGTAATCTCATCCCAATTAACAATTTAGATTGACCAATTACTGCAATTTTTTCTTCGATCGATAAATCAGCAGGGGCAATGATGCTCTTTTCCTGCATAAGTGCTGCTACTTCTTGTGAAGATTTTGCATCGTGCTCACCGTGCATTGGCAAGAAGACAATTTGTTCACCATGACGTACTAATTGATCAAGGCTGTTTGCTATTTTTTGTTTGTAATCTACTGTTGATGGCCAGTCACGAACACTTATAGCAATATAAGTGTTCACTGTTAAGGATGCATCTGCTAACCAATCTGTATGGAAGGTGCTGCCGTTAAGTCCAATTACCGGATCGGGCACCACTAAAGCCTCGTTTTTGACACCAATCTCTGTTAAAAGAGCTTGTGAGGCTTTATCTCGAACTGTTATTTCTACCTTATTAAAGGCTTTGCGGACAATAAATTTACTTACAGGATGATTGATTGGACCCATACCTTGAGCGTAAATAAATACAGGTTTTTTTAACCATTTTGCTATTTGAATAACACCCGCATAGTAAGGAATCGTCTTCATTCCTGTTTGGTCCTGCATAAGGCTACCGCCACCACTGATGAGCCCATCGGCTGTTTTTAGTACTTGTTTGATTTCGTTCATTTTCCAACGATTGACGGCCTTCACACCATATGTTTTTTCAGTGGCCGCTGGATTATTCGACAATACCGTAATGTCTATATCATGTTGACATTTTCTTAGAGCTTGGATAATGGAAAGCAGGATTGCATCATCGCCAACATTATCAAATCCGTAGTAGCCAGATAATACAACATGCATTATGACCACCTCGCGACTGCTTTAGAAATAAAACGGTAACCGATCTTGAAGATAAAGATAAATACTAGTCCTACGACAAAGCCAAGTGAAACGCTATAAAGTGTACGTAATGCCGACACTTCAACAGGGATGTGTAAATGTGTAAAGGTATTAACGATAGACAAGAATCCAATAACGCCTGGTACTAGAAGGATACTGCCCCATTTTCGATTAATGCCCATCACATATAACGCTAAAACAAAGAATGGGAAACCAATTAAAAATTCTTTCGTTCTTGGTCGAACATATAGGATATTTTCAAGCCATTGTCTAAATGCCAATTCTGCATTACTAACAGAACCCGAATTACCAGTTCGACTGATATAGAATAATCCTATTCCTGCAACGACAATTAACAGTAAAACATGCCAATATTTTAAATCTTTATTTAATAAAGTAACGGTATTCGAAAGTGTTTTCTTTAGATCTTGATCAACTAAACGGTTAAGTTCTAGTAGCACAAATACTAATACACCTGCGATTGGAACAACATAAACAAGCTTAACGCCTTTAAATGCTTCAAAGCCTGTCATAAATGCGTTGCCATTTAATAATCCAATGACAATAACGATACCAATGATGCTAATACCTACTGCTTTCAAATATTGTAGTAAGATCGAAGCAATATTTTTAGTGCCCTTAGCTGCTTTAATGACTGCATACGTTGGGGCCATAACTGCAATAATTAACGCGAATGCTTGTAAGAAAAGTGTACTTTTTAGAAGGAAGTACGCGATGGCTAAAGCACTCATAAATAAAACTGCTGCTATACGAAGAGGCATCCATTTCACTAGTTCTGAGATCAGGTAAGTAAATACGATACCTGCTAATAAGACAAGTGCTGTTACCCATGTTGGTACTGCAACAACATCAAATAGTTTTGGCGTGCCAGACTTGAAATGATTTGGCATTTGTTTTTGAACACCTGTTAAATAATCGATTGTTTCCGCCAAATTTTTCTCAGCATCACCTTTTGTTTTAATATGATAGAAGATAGATCGAATATTTCGCTCTTTCACTGCACGTGTTGTACGATCAATGCTTACATTAAGCTTTAACTGTGTCTCTCTGTTTACATTGATGCTGTGCAAGCGAATCATATTATAATCTGTACTTTTAGCAATTTTGTTTTCACCCTTAAGAGGATTGCTTTCAATTGTGTAGAAATAATAGCCTGCTTTACTTAACTGTTCAATGAATACATCACCTGAAGGTTGTCCAAATCCGATTGCCTCATCTCCTGAACCAAGTAAACGGCCTGCTGATGAATCTTTTAATTCAAGCAATTGCTTAACGATTTTTTCGTTAGCTACTTTATTGTTTGCATTTTCAACTTTAAAAATAAGGGACAAATCATGCTTGTTGATCATCTCTATTGCAAGCTTATCGTAACCAATTGGTGTTCTTAAATCATAACGATGGTTTAAGCTTGAAAGATAATAGAAAGTCTCATCTCCTATTTGTACTTCTTCTGGCTTAATGCTGTCTTTAATAAGCTGTTGATAGCTTGCGTTTTCTGGAACGCTAATATAGTATCCACTCTTATTGACATCTATATCATCTTTATAAGGTGTGAAACGTAGTTGTGCCGCTAAATCATTTTCATCGTAAATGGAAATCAGGTTTTGATGTTCCATTTCCTTTAATGTTAAAGGCTCAAGGCTAACCGTTGTAAGCCCTGTATTTTTTAAAGAGGAAAGGATTTTATCCATTGTTAAATCGCTTTCCTTGTTTACTACTTGAATTTCATCATAAGGAATCACTATTTCATAGGCATCATTCGCTTGTTCAGCATTCCA
>Ga0102589_1002534_pt1 | contig 20831 bp, 23 predicted proteins | sample AraplaMF_Col_mLB_FD_76858 | JGI IMG/M metagenome (GOLD analysis project Ga0102589, IMG submission 76858) | Arabidopsis root microbial communities from the University of North Carolina, USA - plate scrape MF_Col_mLB | ecosystem: Host-associated > Plants > Roots > Endosphere | place: USA... | reverse complement strand
AGAGTTATGACAAGATTTTTTAATTTTTCTTATCAATTTTTTTAGGAAGAAATAAAAAAATCCTTCGATAAAATGTATTCTTTTATCAAAGGATTATGATTTTATTTATTTAATTTTGTTCTAAAAATACCGGTTGTCCATCTTTAATCGTATACGGTAATGAATAAGCTGGTAAAATCGGTGAGTCCTTTACCAAGATTTGACGGATATCTTCGCCAGTTTTCATTTTCTTAGCATCATTTATTTTTTCAAATAAATCGATCGAGTAATCTACGTAAAATTCTCCATCATTGCCCATGACGATTGGTAAGTTTTTTTGACTATATGGACTTGTCACAAATGGTTCTTCTTTAAAGCCCATCTTTTTGTAGTTTAGTAGGAATACACCTTTACTTAATGTTTTTTTTATTGGCGGGTAAGTATTTTTATCCTTATAAACTTGTACTCGCAAAGATACGTCTCTAATTTTTTCTGCAATACGAAGGTCAATTAATTTAACAGTAGGATTTGTTTCCGCATCTATTAAAGCATATTGATAAACCCCACCATTCTCATAAGCATTGCCAGGGGCATCACTTATATAGCTAGGAATTAATTTCGTAAAGTCGACTGGGTATTTTAAGTATATTGGCGTATTCATATCTTTATTTTTAATTGGTAATAAGCCATTATTATTTTCTTTAAATTTATTAACTGCAGTTTGGACTGATTGCAATTGATCTTCATATGGAATTTGATTTTGTGCCAGTTGATCATCAGGATATAAACATCCACTTAACGTACTAACCACAAAGCACATACATACGATAAAAAGTAGCTTCTTCATGTTAATCCCCTTATTAGTAATTAGCTTGGCCAGCTCAAAACGACATATGTTATTAATAAACCAGAAATGATCAATGACATATACGCTAAAAATGCTGTAACCACTTTAAAAAATTTTATTTTAATCCAATTTCTACTTAAGTAAATTAATAAAATTGATAGAATCATTAATCCCATTCCTACGAATGCGCTTATTTCAGTATTCATCTTAGTCCCCCTATGTAATTTCTCACATTACTATAGTAACAAAATAGTTTCTTGTTTTAAATCAAATTCTACAATTGATTTCCTTGTTTCATTAAAAGAATCGGAAAAAGTTTAGCTAGCTTGTCCTTTCGTACTTTAAAAAAGAAAGAAAAAGTTTCATAACTTCTTCTTTCCTTGAAGCAAATAGGGGCACTTGCTTCACTTCGACTAACACCCAACCAGAATACATCCGGTAAAAGTCATTCTATATTATGCATAAGGTATAGATTATGCACTCAATACATCGCAGAGAATGAGCCCAAATTATTTTTGTTTAAACATATTCGTTAAAGATTGAAAATCAAGAGGCATATTATTTGTTACAATCGCTTGAACAATTTTATCTTCTTTATCTTTCGTTACTTGGCGACCAGTCATTGCCGCAATTTGACGTACCAGTTTACGAACAGTAGCCTCATCTTTGAAATTAGCATCTTTAACTGAATCAGCAACTTTAAAAATATCTGTTTTACTTACATTTGCCTTTTTTTCAATTTTATCAAAGAAACCATTTTGATTATTTGACACTATTCAAACCTCCTTCTTCGCTATACACCATATGCTATGCAAAAAAATAGAAATGGTGAAACGCCTAATAGAGGCTATAAGATAAAAAGCATTAAAAACGTCGTTTTTAATGCTTTCAATACTTATTTCGTCAAATCACTAATAAAATTTGAAGTACTCTCGCCCTCATGTCTCTTATCACGATTCATTAATGCATCTACCCCAAGCTTAGGGTTTTTTCCTTCAAATAGTACCGCATATAATTCATTTACGATCGGCATTTCAACTTTTGCGTGTTTAGCTAGCTGATAGGCTGCTTTTGTCGTTCGCACACCTTCTACTACCATGCCCATATTCTCTAACACTTCATCTAATGATTGGCCTTTGCCTAATAAATTACCAGCACGCCAGTTTCGGCTATGTACACTTGTACAAGTTACAATTAAATCTCCCATACCAGTTAAGCCAGCAAAAGTTTGAGGATTAGCCCCCATTTCTTTTCCTAGTCGTATGATCTCGGCTAAGCCTCGTGTCATCAATGCTGCTTTTGCATTATCACCATACCCAAGCCCATCCGTAATACCTGCAGCAAGCGCAATAATATTCTTTAATGCTCCACCAATTTCTACACCAATTACATCTTCATTTGTGTAAACACGGAAGTAGCCATTAGAAAATAACTCTTGAACAGCTCCAGCTTCTTCCATATTGGCTGAAGCAGAAGTAACTGTAGTTGGGTGTCTCAAGGCAACTTCTTCGGCATGACTTGGACCTGATAGTACGACAACAGACCCTAAATACTTTTCATCGATCTCTTCAGAAATCATTTCTGAAATACGTTTAGAAGAATCGGGTTCAATCCCCTTACTAGCATGGATGATTGTAACTTTATTTTTCAAAATAGGATTTAATTTTTGGCATACTTCTCTAATCGCTTTTGTTGGTACAACTAGTAATATATATTTAGCATCCTCGACAGCCTCATTTAATTCAACAGTCGCTTTTAATGAGTGTGGTAATTCAATTTCTGGTAAATATCGTTTATTCGTATGGAATTCATTTATCTCATTAATTAATTCAGATTTATTTCCCCACAAAGTAACAGAATGTCCATTATCTGCTAAGACCATGGCTAAGGCAGTTCCCCAACTACCCGCACCTAGAACCGCTATTTTTTTTGTCATACAAACACTCACTTTCAAAAATCAGATTCAAAAATATTATTATTTTTCGTTAAACCTATGCACGTGCACGGCCAATAATCTTAATTGGAGAACCTTCAAAATCAAATGCATCACGAATACGATTTTCAAGGAAACGTTCGTAACTAAAGTGAAGTAATTCAGGGTCATTTACGAATACAACAAATGTTGGTGGCTTAATTGCAACCTGTGTTGCATAATATACACGAAGTCTTTGACCGTTATGAGTTGGTGTTGGATTCATTGCAATTGCATCCATAATGACATCATTTAATACATTTGTCGGTACACGTAAGCTATGACTTTCACAAGCTTTATTAATCATTGGTAATAAAGTTTGAGTTCTCTTTCGTGTTTTAGCTGATAAGAATACTATTGGAGCATAATCTAAAAATTGGAAATGAGCACGAATTTTTTCTTCAAACTCTTTCATTGTCTTTTCATCTTTTTCAACAGCGTCCCATTTATTAACGACGATTACAACTGATCTACCAGCTTCATGCGCATAACCAGCAATTTTCTTATCTTGCTCGATAATACCTTCTTCACCATCTAATACAACTAAAACAACATCAGAACGTTCGATCGCACGTAAAGCTCTAAGTACACTATACTTCTCTGTACTTTCATATACTTTACCTTTTTTCCTCATACCTGCTGTATCAATAATGACATAATCTTGTCCATCTTTTGTGTACGGTGTATCAACTGCGTCACGAGTCGTACCTGCAACATTACTTACGATTACGCGTTCTTGACCTAATAAAGCATTTACTAAAGATGATTTACCTACATTTGGACGTCCAATTAAACTAAATTTAATTGTTTCTTCATCATAGTTTTCTTGTTGTTTATCTGGAAAATGACCGATTACTTCATCCAGTAAATCTCCAAGACCTAATCCGTGAGAACCTGAAATAGGATATACCTCTCCAAATCCTAGCGCATAGAAGTCATAAATGTCGCCGCGCATTTCTGGGTTATCCACTTTATTAACAGCTAACACTACTGGTTTTTTAGTTTTGTATAAAATTCTCGCTACTTCTTCATCGGCCGCAGTAACGCCTTCACGACCATTTGTTAGAAAAACAATAACATCTGCTTCATCCATTGCAATTTCAGCTTGCTGACGAATTTGTTCTAAAAACGGCTCATCACCAATATCAATTCCACCTGTATCAATTAAGCTAAATTCTTGATTCAACCATTCAGCAGAACTATAAATACGATCTCGAGTAACTCCTGGGATATCTTCTACAATCGAGATTCTTTCTCCCACGATTCTATTAAAGATAGTTGATTTCCCAACATTGGGACGACCAACTATTGCAACTGTCGGTTTAGACATTTAATTCATCCTTCCTAGCATAACTATGAACCATTTAAATCTTAATAAATGTTTTTAGTTTTCATCTTCTATATAATTTATTTAAATAACTTATCTATTTTAACAAAAAATGTGAAAAAAGACCAATTTTCATCAATTTTTTACTAATTTTCCACTTTTCAAATTCTTTTTAGAAAAATTTAAAGACAAAAATCTTAAAGAAGTGATAAGTAAAATAGTTAAAAATAATGAATCAAGCCATGATAAATCACCTAATATATATTGAACTTTTATTGATCGATACGTAAAAAAATTGAATACTTCACCTTGTATTAGTCCTATTATAAGCAGTCTGATCCTTTCGATGTAATGATTACTTAAAAATATTGCCAATACAGTTGTCATTAAAGATATTGAAAAAAATTCATTTATAAAATAACTCGCTGGATCATAAATCGCGAGTATACTCATGCTACTATAAGACATTCCAATAATGAGTCCTTTAAAAAAATGCATGAATTGTTCACTAAACTTTAACTTGCTTATATCGTAACTAATCAAAAATATTAACAAAAGAAATGCTACATTCATTTGAAAATTAAATAAATCGAAAGTAAAAGTAGAACAACAAATTAAACAAAACAAAACACCCAACTTTAAAAAATTCTCATTCAAACGATCTTTCGTTCTAGAATAAAATAATATAATTGTCCAAATTGAAAATAGAAAATACAAACCCTGCACACCAAAGACCTCCCACATACACTTAGTATTCGACATTTCTACATGAAAATAATCAATCTTTCCAAGAAAGTGAATAAGAAGTTTCAATAAAAACGAACCTATAAATGAATCGTTTGGAGGTGAAACCTTTGGGAAAAGATCGACAAGAAAAAAAACTTAGACAATCAAGAAGAGTAGAATCTGACCGAGATCAAAGCATCCACAACAAGGGCGCAACAAGACTCGACACACCAGAAGAAGCACGAGAAATAAATCAGCATAATTAGAAATGTGGAAGGCGTTAGCTCTGCCCCGACAAGCATAAGACAAAAATCACTAAAGGTGCTTTTTACCTTTAGTGGGGTTTGGCTTATGACTCGAGGGGCAAACGCCTGGAACTAGACACACGAAAAGCGGAAGCGCCTCGCTCAGCCCCGACAAGCATAAGACAAGGACCGGTAAAAGTTGCTTTTTAACTTTTGCTGGGCATTGGCTTATGACTCGAGGGGTTAGGCGCTGGAACTAGACAACACGAAATGTGGAGGCGACTGGTCAGCTCCGACAAGCATAAGACAAAAATCACTAAAGGTGCTTTTTACCTTTAGTGGGGTTTGGCTTATGACTCGAGGGGAAAACGCCTGGAACTAGACACACGAAAAGTGGAAGTGACTGGTCAACTTCGACAAGCATAAGACAAAGTTGACCTACAAAAAAAATCCTTTAGCAATAAATGCTAAAGGATTTTTTAATCATTATTTTTTAAATTTATTTAATTTGTCACCAAGTAGTTCACTTAGTTGGAAACCACTTTCACTTGGTTGAATATATTTAGAGATTTCTTCTTGAAGTTCAGCTTCGCCAGCTTCTTTAATACTTAATGAAAGTCTCTTATCACTTTGGTTAATTTCTAACACTTTTACTTTTACTTCTTGACCAACTGTTAGTACTTCATTTGGATTCTTAATATGTTTATCAGCAATTTGAGAAACGTGTACTAATCCTTCAATACCTTCTTGAACTTCAACGAATGCACCAAAGTTTGTTAATCTTCTTACTGTCCCTTCTACAACTGCACCAGTAGTAATTTTACTATCTAATTGATCCCATGGACCTGGTTGGATTGCTTTCATAGATAACGCAATGCGATTTGTATCAGTGTCAATCGAAAGTACCTTAACTTTCACTGTATCACCAACAGCTACTGCTTCTTCTGGCTTTGAAATTCGGTTGTGTGACATTTGAGATACATGTACTAAGCCATCTACTCCACCGATATTTACAAATGCACCAAAGTTCGTTAATCTTTCTACTTTTCCTTCAATCACTTGACCAACTTGAATTGAAGAATATGCTTTACGTCTGTTTTCAACTTCATTTAATTGTTCAACTGCTTTGTGTGATAAAATAACACGATTTTTTTCACGATCTACTTCTTCTACAACTACTTCTAGTGATTGACCTTTAAATGCAGCTAAATCTTCAACGAATTTTTTAGAAACTAGTGAAGCTGGGATGAATCCACGTACACCCACATCTGCAATAAGTCCACCATTTACTTGCTCTGTAATGATTACTTCAAATACTTCTTTACTTGCTAATTTTTCAGATAAAACATCCCATGCTTTTTCTGAATCAACTGCACGTTTTGAAAACACAACAGTATCTTCTTCTACTTTAATTACTTTTAATTCAATTTCTTGTCCAACAGTTAATACTTCATTTACATTTTCAATATGTACATTAGAAATTTCTTTTATAGGAAGAATACCATCCGTTTTTCCACCAAAACCTACAATTGCTTGCTTATCTTCAATTTGTTCAACCACGCATGAGATAATTTCCCCAACCTCTGGCATTACTTTTTCAACCATATCATATTCCTCCTTATTTTTGAAAACGGTTAGACCTTTTATGTATTGTCCTCTTTTACCTTCTAATAAATAGGTAGAAAAGTCAAGGAATGTGATGAATAATTCATCTAAATATTATTTGTTTTTTCTTTTACAATCGACAATATTTCCTCGACAACATCATTAATACTTTTAGATGTAGAATCCAATGAAACTGCATCATCAGCTTTTTTAAGCGGAGATACTTCGCGTTCCGAATCAATTTTGTCTCTCGTTGCAATTTCCTCTTTCAAAACGTCTAAGTCACTTTCAAATCCGTTTTTAAGATTTTCAATATGCCTTCTTTGTGCTCTTTCATCAACAGAAGCAATCATAAATATTTTCACTTCTGCATTTACTAAAACATGTGTCCCAATATCTCTTCCATCCATTACAACGCCACCATCAACGCCATATTCACGTTGTAAATCTACCATTTTTTCACGCACTAAACTATGCTTAGCAACAAATGATACATTTCTAGTGACTTCAGGTGTACGGATTGCTTCAGAAACATCAGTTTGATCAATATAAACTTTTTGCACACCATTTTCTGGTACAAGCTTAATCGTCATTTTAGATAGTAATTGAGATAATTCTTTTTCATTATTTACATCAACATCGTTTTGAATTGCCTTTAAAGTAAGTGCTCGATACATTGCGCCTGTGTCTATGTAAATATAACCCAATTGTTTTGCTACTATTTTTGCAACTGTACTTTTACCGGCAGCTGCTGGTCCGTCTATAGCGATACTTATTTTTTTACTCATATGTCCTCCTACATAAAAAAATTGCTAATGAATATAGCAACTTTGTCTTAGCATGTCCTAAAAATATGTTTTCAAATAAAAAAAACAGGCAGCCCTGCTTTTTTTTATCTTACCATATGAAGCGATTGAATTCATCTTATTTACCAATTTCACTATATACTTCTCTAGTAACATCTTTTGCCTTTTGTGTAACACCTTCATACAATTCAATTTTCGTTAAATAAACAGAAAGTCTAGGAAAGGACAAAAGATATTGACTGAGTACTAAACATAATAATTGAATGATAATTAACTTTAAAAGGATTCTTTCTACTCTTTTCATTGTAAACCATACCTTTTTAATTACCATTATGATTGTATGTAGTAAATTTTATACACAATTTCAACAAATATTAATTTTTCATACCTTTTCTTCGATGCTTTAATTGTTGATCAAATGAAAACTGTATTAAATCTTGTCTTTGAATAGGTGTTAAACCATCAAACTCGAGTGATACCCTTTGTTTTCCCTCTACGACTTGACTGTTTACTCGAATGATATGTGCCTTTGTTTTGACAAACCTATGAGCCTCACCTTCGAAAGGTAAAACTAACCACATAACGATTGTCTTACCGATAATAAAATCATTTTCCTGAGGTGCAAGGATTGCTATTCCACCAGCACTAATGTCTAGGCTTGTAGTTGTAAACGGTTTAAAATCGTCAAATAAAGGATGGACCGCTACATCGACGATACTTGGAACTCGAACGAAACGCCTTCTCTGAGCTTTTTCTATAGAATCATTACCTGGAAATGACATGATAATAACTGGAATCTCAATTTTCTTTCTTCCAATGATTGAAGTATAGAAAGTAAATACATTTTGCTCTTTTGTCACAATATAAGCTTTTAATTTTTGATCATTTAATAAGAATGATGCTTTACCTGTTGCTTCATCAAAAGGGTAGTCTATATATAATTCTTCATTTCTTATTTCTACGATTTTTGATTTATAACGTTTCACTTCTTTTGCATCAATGTCTTCTAAAATTAGTACATCCCCTACATTTAGCATAGACCCTCCCAAACAATGTTCACATAATTGATTTTGTGACGAAAGTCGTCATTCTTCATGGTATATATTACTAGTATAAAGCATGAAATTGAGTAAGTATATGTAGTTTTTTCACAATTACGAAATCTTTTATCTGCTAAAATAGTACTAAAAACACATATTAAAATTCTTACAATAGTTCTTTTCCACTAAAAATGAATTACTCGTATCGATTCAGGCATATTCAGGACCTATAAACAAAAAAGAACGTGCTTAGCACGTTCCCTATTATCAGTGTTTACTTCTATTTATTGAATCCTTCATGAATGTTTTCTACATCAGAAGCTAGCATAACTGTCAGTTTAATTCTTGCTTTCTTACTATCATAATCTTTTCCTAGAATTACACCTTTATTAACTAAATCATATGCACTACCAAAGTAATCATATGTAGGGTATACTTCGCCTTCTTCAGAGCTTGTAGTAATAATAACTTTGACTCCTTTTTTGACTGCGGCTTCAATTTCCTCAGTCATATGTGGTGACACTTGTCCTCTACCTACTCCTTCTAAAATAATACCTTTCGCACCATGATCAACAGATGCTTTTACTAGGTATCCTTTAGCTTCTATGTAACATTTAATAATATCAACTTGAGGTAATTCTTTTGTTATTTTGTATTTGTCTTGTAATACTGGTTTTTGATAAATATGAACTTTGTCATTATCAATAATTCCTAGATAACCAAATCCAAATACGTTGAATCCTTGAATATTAGAAGCATGTTCTTTTTTAACATATTTCGCTGTAAATATTCGCTCATTAAATACGACTACAGTGCCGATATTTTTTGAAGCCTCATCAGATGCTGTATAGATTGCATGCCTTAAGTTTATAAATGCATCTGTCCCTAGCTCACCCGGAGATCTTTGAGACCCTGTAATAACGACTGGTCTTTCATCATCTACAGTTAAATCTAAAAAATAAGCTGTTTCTTCGAGTGTATCAGTTCCGTGTGTAACGACAATACCATCAACTGATTCATCATTAAAATACTCTTCAATCTTTTGTTGAAGCAACATCCAATGATTAAAACTTATATGCATACTTGGAACTTGGAAAAATGAATCAACAATGATATTGATATCATTCGGTAATTTAAGCATTTCAGCTATTTCTTGTCCCGATAATGCACCAGAATCTAATTTACCAGACTGTGCATTCGGTTTACTTGCAATCGTACCACCTGTTGTAATTAGAACGACTTTTTTCATTTTTCACACCCCGTTTCACAGGAATTATAACATCTAAAAATTATTTAAGTAAATAGGAATCCACAATTCTCATCAATTATTAGGAATCAATAAAAAAAACGCAGCATAAACTACGTTTTTCAAATTGATTATTTAGTAGCAATGATGTTCTTAGCAATTAAATCACCGTGGAAACGACCGTTTTCAATAAAAATTTCATTCGCATTATTTCCAGCTGCTATTACCCCAGCGATGTAGATTCCTTCAATATTTGTTTCCATTGTATCCGGATTAAATGTTGGACGACCCGTCAAATCATCGACACCTACCCCCATACTTTTAATCAAAGTGTGGTCAGGATGGTATCCAGTCATCGCGTAAACAAAATCATTGTCAATTTCATAAATATTACCTAGTTGTTCATATACTACTGACTGTTCTTTTATTTCTATCATATTCGCTTGAAACTTCATATCAATCGTTTCTGATCGAACAAGGGCCTCAAACTCTGGTAATACCCAAGGCTTAATACTAGGAGAATATGAACTACCTCGATACAGTACAGTTACTTCAGCACCACATTTTTCAAGTTCTAATGCAGCGTCAACACTTGAGTTTTTCCCACCAATAATAACTACTTTTTGATTAAAATGCTTATGTCCTTCGAAAAAGTAATGTGAAACTTTTTCAAGCTCTTCACCAGGAATTGATAAATAATTTGGTTGATCATAATACCCAGTTGCCACGACGACTGCTTTAGCATGATACTGTTTTTGTTCTCCATTTATTGTAATTGACTCTACAAGAAAATCCTTATTTTTTGTAACCTTTACTACTTCTTCGAAAGAATGAATTGATACTTTATTTCTTTTTACGACATCTCTATAATAGGCTAGAGCTTGGTGTTTTTTCGGTTTTCTACCTTCAATAATAAACGGTATATTTCCTACTTCTAATTTTTCACTAGTACTAAAGAATGTTTGATGTGTAGGGAACCGACTAAGTGTATGAACTATATTTCCTTTTTCAATAATCAGTGCTGAGATTCCCTGATTTTTCAAAGACAAATATGTCGCAATCCCACAAGGACCTCCACCTATAATTAGCACTTCAACTTTTTCCATTTTAAACAACTCCATTAAACTCGGTCTTGGTTTATCTAAACTCTATTTTACCGATATTATCCGTTTTGTCTAATAATTGATAAAATAAAAAAACAAGATGGAAATCCATCTTGTTTTAATTTTAGATTATACCCAACCTCTAAATCTACTTGCTTCAGCCATTTTACGTGCACCAACCATGTAAGCTGCTAAACGCATATTTACTTTACGGTTTACACTTGTTTCGTAAATATTATTGAATGAGCGTACCATTACTTTTTCAAGTCTTTCTTCTACTTCTTCTTCAGTCCAGTAATAACCTTGGTTATTTTGAACCCATTCAAAGTAAGAAACTGTTACGCCACCAGCACTAGCTAAAACGTCAGGAACTAATAAAATGTCACGTTCTGTTAATATTTTTGTTGCTTCAAGAGTAGTAGGGCCATTAGCCGCTTCAACTACAATGCTAGCTTTAATATTGTGAGCATTTTCTTTTGTGATTTGATTTTCAATTGCCGCAGGAACTAAAATATCACAGTCTAATTCTAATAACTCTTTATTTGAAATTGTATTATTAAATAATTTTGTAATTGTACCGAAGCTATCTCTACGGTCTAATAAGTATTCTATATCTAAACCATTTGGATCATGAAGTGCACCATATGCATCGGAAATACCGATCACTTTTGCACCTGCATCATGCATAAATTTAGCTAAGAAGCTACCTGCATTACCAAAACCTTGGATAACAACTCGTGCGCCTTCTAAGTTGATTCCTCTACGTTTAGCTGCTTCGCGGATTACAATTGTAACACCTTTTGCAGTTGCTGTTTCACGACCATGAGAACCACCAAGTACTAATGGTTTACCAGTAATGAAGCCTGGTGAGTTAAATTCATCAATTCTTGAATACTCATCCATCATCCAAGCCATGATTTGAGAGTTTGTAAATACGTCTGGAGCTGGAATATCTTTTGTTGGTCCAACGATTTGACTAATCGCACGAACATATCCACGACTAAGTCTTTCTAATTCACGGAAAGACATATCACGTGGATCACAAATAATTCCACCTTTACCTCCACCATAAGGTAAATCAACAATACCACATTTTAAGCTCATCCAAATTGAAAGAGCTTTCACTTCATTTTCAGTTACATTTGGATGGAAACGAATTCCACCTTTTGTAGGTCCAACTGCATCATTATGTTGAGCTCTGTAACCAGTGAAAATTTTCACTTGTCCATCATCCATACGGACAGGAATTTTCACAGTCATCATTCGAACTGGTTCTTTTAGTAATTCGTACATTTCATTTGAATATCCAAGTTTCTCTAACGCTTCTTTAATTACGACCTGAGTCGGCGCTAGTACATCTAAATGTTCTTCAGTGTTGCTATTTTTCTCTGTAGATTTCTCGGCAACCATTGTAAACCCCCTAGAAATTTGAACTATGAAAAATTATTCGTTCATTCTGAAATTAGTATACAACTTTCCATCCCTTTTTGAAAGTTATAAACACATAGAAAACAAAATATAATAATACTCTAATGTAAGCGTTTTCTACCGTCATTATACTCCTCTTTTTAACGTTTGAAAAGAATAGTTTAACAATTAATACAATATATTTAAAAATAATTTACAAAACAAAAAACCTCTCAAAAAAATTTCTAATGAGAGGTCTTTTTTTCCACGAAATAAAAATGCAGTTGTTCGATAGCATTTTCTGAAATTAGTTCTTTTCCATATTCAATAATACGATATATCGTTCTCGTAGAAGGATTTCCATATTCAGCTAGAATTGCATAAAATGTTTCTCGGTCAAGACGACCTAATTCATGTTCTTCAAACTTTAAATAAAATGTATTTTCGAATGAAAAAAGTCTTCCACCAGAAACATCACAAGAAACTAATTTTTCAGAAAGTAGGATTAGATCATCTAAAGTAGAAAACTCGTACAATATATGTTCACTTTCATCAAGGATTACTTCCATTGAGATAAAATCATCTTGAAATTCTTCTTCCTCTTCTAAAATTTCATCAGATTTTGTCACAATTACAACCATACCTTGCGCTTGTAGTGAAAATACTTCAACAGATACTTTTCCATCTACTTCAAAACCTAATTCTACGCTAGCTTCATGCATCATATCTTGAAAAAGCTGTTGAACTTTTGGTGCATTGTACCATAAATCTTCTTTTGTTAATCCTCGCTCTGATAAATCATCAGAAGTAAGAAAAACTTTAATTTTATTGTAGTTCAACCGTTCCAACCTCATGAACTAGCCTCCTTGCTGCATTAACCATATTACAGTTTATGTTTTTATATAATTTTGGTGATTCTAAAGTAGAAAATCATTTATAATTAAAATTCTGCTTTAACCACTCGTCCCAGTTTGATTGTGCGTTACCTACATAAAATTCTTGAATCGAATCCATAATTGGACTCTCACATGTTGATACTGCATATCCGCCGATTCCAATAATAACATTCGGCTGAATTTTTTTAATTGCGATAGCAAAATCAATCGTTTTCTTTAAATTCTCTTTTAATGTACAAGAAATAATAAAACCTGCTGGTTCCACCTCTTCAATCACTTGATCTAAATCTGTAGAATCGATCGAAGCCCCTAAATAAATTACTTGAAACCCTATTCTTCTTAAATAAATTGTAAAAATCAGTAATCCAAGTTCATGTTTTTCATCAGGACCACATACTGCGATTAGTTTTGGCAAATGTTTGTTATTTGGGAGATTCTGATAAATCATCCCTAATCTTGTACGTAAAAAAGATGTTGCAAAGTGCTCGTGAGCACTAGTAATCTCACCATTTCTCCATTTATCCCCAATAATGATAAATACCTTAGAAATGATTTTAAATAAAACCTTATCAACTGAATATAAACTAAATGCTTCATTTATATAATTGTGAGCTTCTCCCTCCTCAAAGGAAGATAACGCCGATACAATTTGATTTACTAAATGATCAGATTGTAGATTTTCAGTAAAACTCTTATCATTACTTGTTTTATGCTCTTTTGTTTCATATAAATTAATTGCTTGTCCTATCGTAAATCCTTCATTCACCTTTTGAACAAGCCACTTTAAAATATATACATGCTCCTCAGTATACAATCGATGTCCCGCCTCGTTTCTAACAGGACTGATAATATTGTATCGTCTTTCCCAAGCTCTCAATGTACCTGGCAAAATACCTACTAAGTTTGAGATTGCTTTAATATTGTATTTTCCTATTTGGGCCAATTTTGTTTTCCTCCAGTATAGCTACATGAAGCCAAATTACTATCTCTACATTACTTTAAAGTTGATAATAGAAATAGTTTTTTGCTTCAAAAGTCCTTTTTCATTGTTTAGCTCCAAATATATCGTTTTCTGATTACGATTTACATAATCTTGACTTTTTTCAAATAGATAAACTTGAATACTTTCATAATGCTTTTCTAAGCTATTTTTCACCTCAGTAAAACTGGTCAATATATTAATATTTTCACTATTTGTATTTTCGGCAGCATACATGATATGATCTCGATTTGTACCAACATCGTCCAAACCAATAATAGAAAATTTTGTACCAATCTCAGTTTCAAACAATGCACTAGTATTTTCTAAAATAGTGACTTTGCAATCTAATAACAGTGCATTTAAATCTCTAAAATTCCCTTTATAATCTTCGGAACTCCATAAATAATATGAAGGAGCTAAGGAGGAGAGGAATTTAATATTTTCTTCAAAATATCTTTTTGATTTCTTTTTTGAATACCCACTTAATATAATAATCGTATTATTCGTACACATTCTTTCAAAATCCGCTCTTTTTATACGATAATCCCCTATATTTGTGATCCAAATCAATTGAATTTTTTCTAAAGTCAAATCAGTATGGTTCAGTTGTATCTCTCTATTTTCAATCCTGATACCATTTTTTCTCAATTTTAAAAATAGCAAATAAATGAATGCTATAAAACAAATGAAACTAACAAATACAAATACTATGTGATTTCCCCCCTGTAAACATAACCCCACTGTGCCGAATTTAATCGACAGTGTTAACGAGTCCGAAACCATTTCGGACCTACTAACATTCTCATTTAGAGTCAAAAATGAACTTTTAAAAGATTCTATTTTATTTACTCTACTCGGCAACTGCAAATACTTTTCTACTATTATACAAAAACTCTACTAAATTGAAAAATATATGAAACGATAGAAAAGCTTACGTCCACTTGTCATTTAAGGACATAAGCTTTTCTCTATTTATCGTTTACTATTTTTTGTTTTATTTATTTAAATCAACATTTAAAGGGATTTTTAATACTTGTCCTGGTGTAACCTCTATATCTTTTAAGTTATTTTCGTCTTGAATAATTTCTTCGCCATTACGGTTTTTATAATATTTCATAGAGATTGTAAATAGTGTTTCTCCTTCTTGGACAACATGCTTAATTTCTTTTACACCTACTGATTGATCTGGTACAGGTAATTGAGGATCTTTATTCTCATTTGTTTCAGAAGGCTTTTGGTTTTCTACATTCGTTGTTTCTTCTTCTTGCTGTTGATTATTCTCCCCTGTCGAAGTAATTTTCACTTTTTCAAACTTATTTGAAGGAATAAATAAACTACTTTTATTTGAAAAAATCCCTTCATATTTATATTGAACTAGTGCAACAACACCAATTGGTAATAAGATAAACACAAACACAAGTGCAGTAATTAATGGGTATTTAATTTTCCACCAAGGTCTTCTCTCATCTTCTTTTTTTTGAATTGATTTACTTCTTGGTGGCAAATTCAACACATCTACAGTCGGGGTTTCATCAATGCCTTTTTTCGATTTGTGTTTTCTTTTCAAACCACCAACTTGGTTTTCTCGATCTTTTCTACTCATTTCTCTTCTTCACTTTCTAGACTAAATTTCATATATAAACCTAATACATAATCAAGGATAAAATGTGTAATAAAAACTACCAATATATTTTTAGTAATTAAATATAAATAACCAATAAAAAAGCTTTCTAATAAAACAATCACAAATAAAACTGGTTTTTTTACATATCGAAAATGAACTAACGCAAAAATAATGGATGCCAAAATGATTCCAAATTTTGTTTGGACAAATCCTCTAAAAAATATTTCTTCAGATAAGGCAATTAAAACACATAAAATAGTCATTTCAAATACAGATAGTGAAGTAAAAAACTTTTTATTAAATCCACCATCATCTAAAAATCGTTCAGGTACTGTATAGTTTAATAATACATTAAATAAGACTAATACAATTCCTCCACCTACACCAAAGATAAACGTTTCAAGGGTTAAAAAAGACGATTGTTTTTCTGCAAAATCATCAAATCCAACAAAAAATCCAATACAGAAGACTGCGATTAATAAAATGATGAGTTGCGTACCATACACACTCTTTTTTAAATTTTTAATAGATAAATTTTGTCTACTTAATTCATTTTCCATATTAGTTGTTCCTCACAGACCTAATTTTTTTCTTAGATCTTCCTCCCAAGAATATGTATAAACATCATCTTTACTTATATTTTTTACACTTGAAAAATACTGCTCAAATGAAAATCCACAATGATTACAACAATTAAACGGTCTACTCGTTAAGGACTCATTGAATACTGAAAGATAATTTTCACGATAACAAGTCGTTGTAGCTAGAAAATCCCTCATAGATTTTAGCTTTACATATTTCACATTTCTTCTTTCATGAATGATTCTTTCTAATTCATTTAAAAAAACCATATTCACTCTATCAACAAACAATTGGTTATGTTCAATCATATTCCATTTATTCAATTCGCTAAATAATGTCTGCCATTGAATATCACTAAATTGAAATGTAGCTTTCCAATTTGCGATCAAGCTATCTGTTAATTGAATAGTAGACTCATTTATTTTTTTTACATATGAGATAAATGATTCTAGTTGGAACATTGAAAGTAATTCGTCTTCAATTAAGCGTAATGGTAAATCATGATCATTTTCAGACACAAATAAGATCGCCACACTAGGTGCTCCGTCTCTACCAGCTCTGCCAATTTCCTGAAGATAGTTTTCAATATTTGAAGGATATCCCAAATGAACGACAAATCTTACGTTTGGCTTATTAATCCCCATACCAAATGCACTTGTGCAAACGATTAAATCTATTTGATTTTGAATAAATTGCTGTTGAATTAAAATTCTTTGTTCTTGGTCCATTCCACCATGATAATACGCTACGCGACAATTGATTGATTCATTCACAATACGTGAAATTTTCTCACACATCGATCTCGTACCACAATATATAATTCCGGGGCCGTTTAAACGATTTAAATAATATATTAATTGTTCAATTTTTTCTTCCTCTGACTCTACATGTTCTATATGTAATGCAATATTTTCACGATTAACTGACTCGATATATGTTTTTACAAAACCAAGCTTCAAAGTTGATATGATCTCATTCCTTACATTTTCAGTAGCAGTTGCGGTCAAAGCTAGCACTGTTGGGTTATGTAAACTCTCTTTAATTTCACCAAGAGCTCTATACTCTGGTCTAAAATCATGTCCCCATTGAGATATACAATGCGCTTCATCAACAACAAATAATGAAACTTTTACTTGAGAAAGCTTTTGAATTAAAAATTGATTTTGTAACATTTCGGGTGATACAAAAATATATTTATAAGCTTGTAAATTTTGTAAAAGTAGCTTTTTCTGTTCAAAGCTTCGAAAACTATTTAATGCAATTACTCTCTTCTCACCAAATGCCCTTATTTGTTCCACCTGGTCTTCCATTAATGATAAAAGTGGTGACACAATGACAACAATGCCTGGTAGTAGTAGTCCGGAAAACTGATACAGTAATGATTTTCCACCACCTGTTGGTAACATAGCGAGTACATCTTTTTGATGAATCAAGTCATTGATTATATCTTCTTGATTTTTTCGAAATGAATCATATCCAAACTTTTCTTTTAGTAATTGATTTAATTCCATTTTAGATCACCAATTCTTGCAAGAGTAATACGAATTTGGAAATACGTAACTTCGTTTAAAAGTGCTTCTTTAATATCTTTTAATTTCCTAGTCTGTAACTCCTCTATTTTTTCTTTAATTTTGATATATTCTTCCTTTTTTATAAATTGATCGATAGATAATAAATCATCACTCAACACACATTCAACAATATGATCCTCTATTGTACTGATTTTCAATTGACGGATTGCTGCAATTTCCTTAATCGTTTTACCAGCTTCAAGTAAACGTTTCGTTTCAATCGAAGTATTTGTAATATTGGAGCTAATACTTCCCTTTAGAAAACGACTTAGCATTGGATAATCCGATGTTCGATCAGTCAAAATTGTTAACAAATGATGCATTGCATTAACAGATTGAATATAAATTAGCTCTTCACTTTTATTTTCATCAGATGCAATTTGTTCAATGGTCATTCCATATGAATTTGCACCAGATAGTCGTTTCACAAACAAAGAGGCATCTTCAATTGGTAACTGATGTAAAGCTTGTTGTAATTCAGTATGAAAATGAATCACTAAATCACTTTTATTCCCCTTAGCATTTAACAATTCAGTTTTCACCCAATCTTGCACATCAATTTCTTGCTGAACAGCTCTAAAATATTTAATATTTTGATTGATATTAGAGATCGTTTGAAAAAATAGTGACAGTCTTTTCCAAAAGATTCTTTGTACACTTACAAATTTTAAGCCATTTAAATATTGAAAAGCATGAAATTGTAATTTACCATTTTGTAAATACATTAATCCTTTATGACTAACTCGATAAATGTTATTCCCATCATTTTTTTCGATATATCCTTTTTCCTTTAAACCTTTTACTAAATCCTGCATATTCTGTTGAGTAAGGAATTGGTAAAGTCCAAAAAATTTTGTTACTTGATAAAAATGACTATCTTGAATGATCTGTGCACTTTGTTTTCCTTTTAATAAGTAGGTAATTCCTTGAATTGTTCGCTCACCATTATATCGATTGACTAAAAATAATACGACTTCTTCTAGTATCGTTAATTTATTCATCCTAATCCTCTCGAACAAAATTGTATAATATATTTGAATATTTTTATGCTCATTAAAGTTTCTTTATTAAATATTCAAAACTATTTTTATTGATAGTTTTAATTTCTTCTAGCTTATCATATGTATCAATATCCGAACCATTTTAATATGATAAAAATACTTAATTATTTTACCTTTTCATTCTTCATTTCTCTATTTTTGCAAAACCTGTTACAATTATATTGAAAAGTTTCGGAAACCGTTTTAAAATATTTACAGGTACATTACAAAAATAGTATCTGTAATTAAAACAGGGAATAATTTGGGAGGTCAACACAATGGCAAAATATACAATCGTTGATAAAGACACTTGTATCGCATGTGGCGCATGTGGCGCTGCTGCACCAGATATCTATGACTATGATGATGAGGGGATTGCATACGTTACTTTAGATGATAACCAAGGTATTGTTGAAATTCCAGACGTGTTATTAGATGACATGATGGACGCATTTGAAGGATGTCCAACAGACTCAATCAAAGTAGCTGACGAATCATTCGATGGCGATGCTTTAAAATTCGAATAGTAAAAACAACGACGATGTAAATCGTCGTTTTTTTATTTTCTTTTAAAATCTCTTAATGTTAATTCATGAGATACAAAATACATGTCTAAAAGATTGTCGCTTGAAAACAGCTTTATTAAGAAGATTGTTTTGAATATAACTATTTTTAAATTAATAAATTGTCTTAACGCCTTTAGAAATGATTTTGCTTTACTTTAGAAGTTGAATGGAACTGAAGGTGTACGACTCCTATGGGAAATGTGGGCCAGCTGATACCCCACAGGAATTGGGTCATGCATGCGTTACGACAGGACGTCGTGGTTTTAGCTTGCCATCCTTTTCGAGGAGGCTCAGCGCCCACCGCATCGAAAGCGAGCAACCTGGAGTGGAATTAAGCACACTTCTTTTTACAGATCTATAATAAAAAAAAATGTGCCCACAAATTGTAGGCACATTCATCTATTTATACGTTATGAGCATTAACTCTTTGATTTAACCACACGATTAATTTAGGGAATAATACTAAAGTAAGAATCATAATTAATAACCCTTTTAACGCATTAAATGGCATAATCGCAGAAACAATTACCTCATTCGGTAAACTAAAATTCATAAAGTAAGCATAAGCAGGTAATAAAACAAAATAATTTAAAACACTTAAGATCCCTGTCATGACAACAGTACCAACGACTAACCCTAAAGTTAAGCCTTTAATTGAACGATATTTTCTAAAGAAATATGATGCAGGTAAAATATATAATACCCCTGCACAGAAATTCGCAAACTCACCTATTGGAACACCAGTCATGCTTCCAACAATTATATAATGAAGAATGTTTTTGATTAATTCAACCAAAACCCCTGCAACTGGTCCAAAAATAATTGCACCAATTAATGCTGGTACCTCACTAAAATCAATTTGTAGCCATACTGGAAAAGTTGGAAGTGGAAAATCTAACAGCATCAATAAATATGAAATACTGCTCAGCATTGCCACCACTACCATTTTTAAAACTTTGTTGTTACGTTGTTGCATAATTACCTCTCTCCTTTTTCCCGATCATACCAAGAAAAATGAAAGGTTCGCTTACTTAGACAAGCGTGATTTTGCACATTTATTTAATTTTATATAGAAAAGAAACAATCAATGCAAAATGTCGGCAAAATCACTTAGAAATACAAAATCCCCTATACAGTAAAATATAGGGGAGAAATTTCAGCACGCCAAATAAGCGTTCAAAAAGGTAAATTTTTTGAACTTGCGAACCTCCATCTTCTCCCATCCAGACTATACTGTCGGCTCTAGAATCGCACTAGATCCTGCCCA
>Ga0102589_1002533_pt1 | contig 20833 bp, 27 predicted proteins | sample AraplaMF_Col_mLB_FD_76858 | JGI IMG/M metagenome (GOLD analysis project Ga0102589, IMG submission 76858) | Arabidopsis root microbial communities from the University of North Carolina, USA - plate scrape MF_Col_mLB | ecosystem: Host-associated > Plants > Roots > Endosphere | place: USA... | reverse complement strand
CACTCGAAAAATACGTAAAACTGCGTAGTACAGTTTATGAATATATGATAGAGCAAGATAAGCCAATATCATTGTTAGATATTCAAGAACATATCGTTTCGCATCATGAAGGAAAATTCACGAAAAAGATGTTACATCAATTTTATTTATCAAGACTATTAGATGAACTGAAACTGGATGGGAAAATTACATTAGCTGATGAATATCTCTATACTGAAAAAGGGGTATTTTATAAGGCGGGAAAAGGGAGCTAGGCTCTCTTTTTTTTGAAGTATGTAGAGTAAAAGACTGCTTAAGCAGCCTGATACAAGGGAATGGTGTTGAGTGTGTAGTGTCAAAGATTGAATGTGCCTGAAAGAGGCACTTCATATCGGCTGCAAATGAAAAGAGACACCTCCGCCGAATAGGTGTCAGTCGTTTTGTCATATAGACTTGCTATTTGACAGTTATTAGAATAACATGCACAGGTTTGGAAGTCAAAAGGGAATTAAAGGAAGAGGTGTTGTTATGTACGCTTACTTATTACATGATATAACGAAATGGATTCCTAAGTACATTATGGATAAAGGGTATGAATATTATGAAGAGGGACATGTAGAAGATGTTGAAATACAAGACAAGAAAATATTTGCTTTCGTTACTGGAAATGCAGGGAACTATGAAGTGATTATTGATCTTGAAGACTTTACAGAAAGTAGCTGTGAATGTCCATATGAAAACTATTGTAAACATATGGCGGCAGTTGTTTATGATATTCAAGGCACTGGTGAGAGTACGGTGAAAGAGAAACTGAAAGATTTAGAAAAAGAAAAGTTACTAACCGTATTAAACCGTTTATTACAAAGCTCAAAAAACGTGCAAATTGTAGAGAAGATATTAAAGAAGGGGAAACTTTAACTTATAGAGGGAGTTGTTTTGTAGTGAATGTACTAATTGTATACGCTCATCCTAGTTTTTCCAGTTTTAACGCGGCGATTTTAAAGCATGTGCAAAAAGGATTACAAGAAACTAATCATTCGGTTACGGTACTTGATTTATATAAAGAACAATTTGATCCAGTCCTTGTATTTAATGAAGAGAAGAAAAGGCGTGATTTAGTAAATGAAGAAGAGACAGCTCGGTACAGAACGTTAGTGGAAGAAGCAGATACGCTTCTCTTTATATATCCGATATGGTGGTGGGGGATGCCTGCTATTTTAAAAGGGTTTATCGATCGCATTTTCGTTGCTGGATTTGCTTATAAATATGAAGGAGCCATGCCGAAAGGATTATTGAAAGGGAAGAAAGCGTGGGTGATTAATACGTTAGATTCACCGTTATGGTACGTCGCACTACTATATAGATCAGCGGATTGGATTATGATGAAAAGAGGTGCGTTACGTTTTTGCGGCATTCGCGATATAAAACGATCTGTTTTTCAATCTGTGAAAACGAGTAAACGAGAGAAGCGGGAAAAGTGGTTATTACAAATAGAAGAAAAGGCTCGTACATTATGAATGAAATCGAACGTATAATAAAGTGTTGCAATTATGATAACGAACTTTTTCGTACATATATTAATTGCTTAGTCCAATTGAAGAACTGTAGTGAAATGTTTCAACAAATTCAAATACAATTAAGAAATGATTACTTAATAAGAGGGATTTGTGAAAGAGAAGTGGATGAGGTAGTAAAAGGAAGTAAAGAATATGATACATATTTTCTTCCTAAAGCATTACAGTGGAATTTCCTTAAAAACAATCCACATTTAATTGAAAAAGTATGTGAAGACTTTTTTGCATTTGAGGCGTTATATCTTACGGATATAGAGTGGGAGGTCGTAATAAATTGCGTGGGAAATAAGTGATTTATTATGTAAAAAAGCTAGTATAAAACTAGCTTTTCGTTTAAATAAATAGGAAACATAGACTAATGATAAATCCTGCATATAGTAAGTTAACAACGCAAAATCCCATAATATCACGAGCACCTAAACCAGCTATCGCTAATGCCGGTAATGCCCAGAACGGTTGAATCAAATTCGTCCAAGCATCGCCCCACGCAATTGCCATTGCTGTTTTTGCAGCAGGTACACCAAGTTCAGCGCCAGCTGGAATCATAATGGGTGCTTGCACAGCCCATTGACCGCCACCAGATGGAACGAAAATATTAACGATACCAGCATGTTGAGTTTTTATAAAGAAAAGGCGCTATCCTCAAAGTACCTCCTCCTACTTAATCTATTCCTTCTATTAAAATTATAAATTGAAAGACATTTTTTTATTAAGATAAGAAGCTGAATTAATACAATATCGTGATGAAATTTTTATATGTTGGTGAACTGGTTCCGTTAGCACTTGAATTTGAATTTCCTAGAAGAATTAGCGGTAGATTTGTATTGGCTGGTCCTGTTAGTGATTCGTTCCCTTGAGCAACTTGTTTCGTTTATAAAGTTAATTGGAAATGAACATAAAATGATATTTATTAATACGAGGGTACCACGTCCGTGGGAATCAATCGTTAATGAGAGGGTGAAAGTAACGGCATCTGAGTGTGACTCTAGTTGATTAGTATGCAGCAAGTGGAAAAGGATTTTCTTTTCTTTTGTGGAATGTTATTTATATTTACCTTATTAAAATTTAGAAAGGAGAATATTTATGAAACATTCCTTGTTGGAGACAAATCCAGAACCAGGAAAGAAAGAATCATTGCTTACACGATGTGCAAATGTATTTTCGAGATGGTCTCAGAAATATGTCCCAGATGCCTTTGTTATTGCAGTGCTGCTCACTTTATTTACTTTCATTATAGCTTTGTTGATGAATCCCTCAAATCCGTACAAAATCGTAAAATCTTGGGGGGATGGTTTTTGGACTTATTTAACGTTTACAATGCAAATGGTATTGTTAATGGTTACAGGGATGACGTTAGCTTCTGTCCCGTTTATTAATAGGGGCTTACAGTCTGTTGCAAAGTTAGCCAATACACCTCAAAAGGCTTATACGATGACATTTTTGATCAGTGCAATTGCATACTATATCAATTGGGGACTAGCCGTAGTTGTGGGAGCTATCATTGCAAAGGAAGTGGCGAAAAAGAATCCGAATGCACATTTTCCATTGCTTGTAGCAGCTGCTTATGCTCCGACAGCCTTATATAGCGCAGGTCTCTCCAGTTCTATTGGCCTGACAATTGCCACAAAGGATCATTTTCTTGTAGATATGATTGGAATTATTCCTACCTCACAAACAATCTTTAGTTATTCTACTCTAATTATTTTTTTCGCTCTATTCATCACGATGCCAATTATTATTGTACTCATGGCTCCAAAAAGTGGGATTATTAGATATAAAGCACTCGAAACAGATACAAATTCTTTTGTAAAAGCTCCGCAAAAAAACTTAACTCCTGCGGAAAAACTGGAATGGACACCGGTTTTAGGAATAGTATTAGGCGTAATTGGCACGTTGTATTGTGTTTATGAATTCATAAACGGTCATAGTTTAGATTTAAATATCATTAATTTATTTTTCTTGTCACTTGGTTTGCTCCTGCATGGTTCTCTTGGCAACTTTGCACAAGGATTCAAAGAAGCAGCGCAATCCATATCTCCAATTATCCTACAGTTTCCATTTTATGCGGGGATTATCGCTGTTTTAGGTAGTTCAGGCTTGGGAAGCTCAATCATTGAATGGATGGCATCTATTGCGTCAAAGGATACATTTGATATATTTACATATTGGTCAGCGGGTTTGGTGAACTTATTGGCACCATCTGGCGGGGGGCAATGGGCTTTGCAAGGGCCACTGCAAGTCCCAGCAGGATTAAAGTTAGGTGTAGATCCGGCTACTATCGCTATGGCGGTAGGCTGGGGGGACGCATGGACAAATTTGATTCAGCCGTTCTGGGCACTACCTCTTTTAGGAGTACTGGGATTGAAAATTAAAGATATCATGGGTTATTGTTTCATTCTCTGCATTTGGGTCGGGATTGTTACAAGTATATTGATGCTATTTTTATATTAGTTTTCATAGGAATATACATTAATATCAAGTAATACGATTAAAATAAAAAAAGCGCTATTCTTTCTGTAAAAAGATGAGAAGGGATAGTGTTTTTTTATGTTTTTTAGAAAGGATGATAGATAATACATGGCTAATTCATGGCCAATATCAAATTCATTCGTAAGCTGTTCTTTATCAAGTTAACATGATAATCACCATCAACGCTATGGTTTTAAAACTATCCAAAATGGTATGGAAGAACCGGGAGTGTTGGAAGTACTACGAGAACAGTTGGGTATTATTAATAAGAGACAATAAAAAACCCCAACTAGATGCAAGAGGATTTTTTTATTGGGAATAGTAAGGATGAGAGGAGGTGCATTACATATGGGAAAAGGTAGAAGTAATAATGCTGGTAAAAAGCAACCTAATTTCGATGATTCATCTAATTTCGCTAAACAAAGCCAACCGACAGAAAAGAAGAAGAAGTAAAAAAAGGATCTCTCTTTATCAAGAGAGATCCTTTTTTTTTATATTGACGTTTCAGCACAACATATCGATTGCTCAACCAAATAGTCATACATGCAAAGCTTAAACTCCTTCGATAATATTATTGTCCTGTTTTTTATAATGCTTCTTCACGTTTACCTTATTTAAAAAGCCAATACAAAAAAGACGCATTTCCTAAATAAAAAGGGCTCTTAATGGAGTATTATCTTTATTTTGAGCCTTTAATAAAATTCTCCAATTTATATTTTACTCTATTAGGCTATGAAATTTAAGTGATTAAATGTAAAATTTATATAGATGGTTATATAAAAAGATAAAAACATCGATTACGTTATTCTACAATCGGGTCAAATTATAGAGTAAAGGTTGTACTATGGCTAAAAATATTGATAAGCATGAGGAGAGGATTACATTGACTATTTATGAGCAATTTATAGAGGCCCTTAAAGAGAAAATAGGCGATACTGTAACATTTGCAGAGATAAAGGACAGATTAATAACAAAATTTAATACGAAACCGGGGAGTATTAATCCTGCTGATTATTGCTATAACCGTTATAACAAAGGGAGAGTATTTAATAAAAATTTGTTTATATATATAAATAAAAAAACTTATAGATATGTAGGTGAAAATTTTCCTTATACAGGATTAGTTTTTCACAAACCTAAAGGGGCAGATTGTGAATCTATTGTAGGTGAGTGGGATAATGGTAGACTTCTTTTTTATAAGGATAAGGATAAAATAGGAATCTCACAAATCAAAAAGTTATATGAGGCATACTTTGAAATGTTACGATTTGAAATGAATGTTCTTGGTTGTAAGGCGACTGAATTAAGGCATCTTATAGGTCGTCTAGGTGAATTTTTTTGTGTCCTTTATACGAATGGTGAGCTATCCAAAGTGACGAATCAGCATGGATATGATGTTATCAAAGAAGGGAGAAGAATAAGTGTTAAAACAACTGCCCAAGAAAAAGGGTTTATCACGATCAATCAAAACACATTTGACCAATTTGATGACTTCTTCGTAGTTCAGTATAAAGATGATGATTTAAAACTATTATTTTATGGGCCAAAGGAAGAGATTCCATCGCTTAGACCATATGGGAATACTTATGAGGTTGATATAAATTCTTTAAAGAGAGTAGAAAAGATACTCTTATCATAGTGTCTTTTCTTATAGTTTTTTAGCAGAGGCAAGCAGCTCCAACGATGATTATTTAGCTTTGTAATTGTTATAGGAATCATATGAAACAAAAGACACTTGGAAAAAGGGTTACAATTGAATTTGTAACCTTTATTTTGTTATTCATTAAAAAATGGTAGTGCTTAGTGATGGATATTTTCTATTCATATCCATCAAGCTAAAAAAGAAGATGTACCAACATAGCCTTATAGAAGAGCTGCATTTAACTTTATTTAAAGCTTCATGTATCAGTATTATTCTATACATTCACTTGATTGTTGAATATGCAGTTGGGATCCATCTGTTTTGGATTAGTGGTTTGAATTTTCAAAATATTCATTGTCTAGGTTGTGTTAAATGTTGTAAAATAAAATGGTACTAAAAAAAACAAATGGGTACCATTAGTTTAGGGGGCGGATTATGAAACAAAGAATAGTAACAGAAACAAGTCATCAAATTCAAACGAAGGGGTTTACATTTACAATTAGTGACTTAGCAAAACAATTAGCTGTGAGTAAGAGGACAATTTATGAGCACTTCTCTTCAAAAGATGAAATAGTAGATGAAGTTATTCGTCATGTAATAGAAAGTATTCAAGAAAAGGAAAAAAATATCGCTGAAGATACTACACTACAAACAGTTGAAAAAATAAGACGCATCTTAATTTGCATTCCACAACAATTTCAATTCATGGATGCACGTTTATTAGTAGAACTAAAAAAACATCATTATAATCAATGGTTAAAATTAGATCAGTTTTTACGTGAAGGATGGTCTACTGTAATCGGTTTATTAGAGAAGGGAATGAGAGAAGGAAGCATTAGAAGGATTCAAATTCCACTTTTTATTGAAGTATATTTGGGAGCACTGAATCGCATATATGATCCTATGTTTATTGAAAAGAGTGATTATGCATTGGGGAGTATACTTGAGTCTATTATGGACATGTTGCTGTATGGAATTTCTAATCCGGAGTAGAAGGTGGGAGAAATAGTGCAGTGGATTTATTTATGCTTAGCAATTTTATTTGAAGTAGCGGGTACAACTGCGATGAAACTATCTGATGGATTAACGAAACTTGTACCAAGCATACTTATTTTTGTATTTTATGTAGTAAGTTTTGGATTTCTGTCATTTGCATTAAAGGGGATGGAAATGTCTTTTGCCTATGCGGTTTGGTCAGGTATGGGGATTGTAACGATTACAATAATTGGGTTCTTTTATTTTGGAGAAAGTATCAATGTAATTAAGATACTAGCAATTCTTTTTATTTTAATTGGAGTTGTAATTTTAAATTTTAATAGTACGGCACATGAAGCGAAGAAAAAAGAAATGGTGGAGGAACGTATACATTGAATCGATTAAAGTATTTTTTCCTTATGACTGATCTTGGGTTTGTTGTATATTGGCTCATAACAATTTTTCATATGATTCCGCAAGAATATTTGTTTAAAGATTACCAAGATCCTATTTTAGTAGCATGGAACTGGTCTTTTTTACCCTTGGATTTGTTAATCTCGTTAACAGGATTTTCAAGTTTGTATTTATATTCTAAACAAAAACATATTTGGAGCCACTTTGCGTTCTTATCATTAATTTTAACTTTTTGTTCAGGATTACAAGCTCTAGCATTTTGGACAATCCGTTTAGATTTCGATATTTCTTGGTGGATTCCTAATTTATATTTACTAGTTTACCCGTGCTTCTTTTTTAAAAGTATTTGGAAAGAGTGCGGATGGCATGATACGAATATGAGAAAAGAAAGAAAAGAATTCATTTAATATAAGAAAAATAGGATCTTTAAGTACATTCGAATTGCTAAATCAGTTTTTTCGCTAGCCATACAGTAGAAGTCAAAATAATTTTCGAAATGAAGATAGCCGATGATTCCTATGTTAAGGAAGCATCGGCTTGTATTATGTATATTGAGTTAGTTCACGTTTCTGGAATAATTGTAATAGCGACAGTCCGAACCGGAGCCTCTGTTTCGTTTTCTTTATTTTGGCTATTATAGTACTTAATCATTAATTCGTTAAGTTCGTTTTGAAATTTTCCAAAGTGTTCATCATCTAGCTGGAATTCTACTACAGAAAAAGTAGCCTTATCTTCTTGGCTGTTTTGTTCTTCTAATTTCTTCAGGTAACTTTGATATTGTGTCATAAGTGATAACTGATAATAGGAAATGTAATTTAACTTTTCATCATCACATAATCCTTTCCACTCACTTCCTTCAATTTTTGCATCTTCTTCATTGATTGCGTAATATTTTTCAGAAACAGATTTTACTTTTTTTTCGTTAATTACATGGACGATACCAGAATCAACCATAGTTTGTAGCTGTCTATATAGTGTTGCTTGTGGTACATTTTTAATGATTTTTACCATTTCTAATGGTGTTAGTCCATCTTCTTTATTTCTCATTAATACTTGGCAAATCTTCATTCTTACCGGATGCATTAAAATTTCAACTTTATTACTCATTATATCACCTTATGTATTGTTTTTTATTCTCATTATAAATAATGAGAATAATGATTGCAATCCATCCGTTTTTATTTTATCATTATCAATAATGATAATGAGTTTAGAAAGGAATGATAAAAATGCAACTACATTATGGATGGAATGATCTTAAAGACATGGATATTATGGCGTTTCTCCCAATCTTATTGCCGGTTATTGTAGTCGGGGCACTTTTAGTTTCCATTGCATTAATTGATTTATACCGAAATAGAAAAACAAGAAAAAATGTACTTGTATGGACGCTAATTATTATCTTTGTTAACTTATTGGGACCTATTCTGTACTTTGTTATAGGGAGAAAGGACGGTGAGAAATTATGAAATTAGAGATTAGAAATGTAACAAAATCATTTAAAGGAAAAATTGCTGTCAATACTTTCTCGATGGAACTGCAATCAGGAGAATGTGTAGGGTTAATCGGACCAAATGGAGCAGGGAAATCTACATTAATAAAAGTGATTTCAGATATTATTAATCCAGATGTTGGTGAAGTGTTATTGAATGGGATAAAAATATCAAAAATGAAAAGGGAAATTGGCTACTTACCCCAATACCCTAATTTTTTTCATTGGATGACGGCGCGAGAAACTCTTATGTTTATGGGGCAACTTTCAGGGGTGAAAAAAGAAGTGTTGTCAAAGTCTATACCAGAAATTTTGGAGAAAGTTGGATTAAGTGGAGTAGAAGGTTCAAAGGTGAGTACCTTTTCTGGGGGAATGAAACAAAGACTCGGTATTGCACAAGCATTACTACATAAACCTTCGCTTATTGTCATGGATGAACCGGTATCTGCATTAGATCCAATAGGTAGAAGGGAAGTATTGAATTTAATTGAAGAAATAAAAAAAGATACGACGATTTTATTATCAACCCATATATTGAGTGATGCAGAAGAAATCTGTGAACGATTTGTCATGATTAAAGATGGAACAAAGATAGAAGATACAACAATTACTGAGCTTTTACACCGCAATAGTGAAAATAAATTAATCATTGAAATTACAGCTAAAGATCGAGATTGGATTGACGTTGTGAAAAATTTGCCCTATGTGAAGGATGTAGAAGTGATTGGACTTAAAGTCAAAGTGAAGGTTGAGAGTATTGAAATAAATAAAAATATGTTACTGCAAAATGCACTCGAACATAAAGTGGACATCGTTAAATTTGAAATGAGCAACGATACTTTAGAAGAAATTTTTTTAAAATTGGTGGTGCAAAAATGAATAATCTAATGATATTAATAAAAAAAGAATGTGTTCAAATGTTACGTGATTTTAAGGTAATTTGGCTACCAATTGTTTTTATATTTTTAGGGGCAACACAGCCAATAGTAACGCATTACTTGCCATCCATTTTGGGGGCATTAGGTGGAGGACAGGGAATTACCATCGATCCGAGTATGGCAGCACAACAAGGAGGCGAAGTACTAGCGAGTACTTTGGGGTCTCAGTTTGACCAGCTTGGACTTATGATTCTAGTAATCTCTATGATGGGTGCCATTCAAGCAGATAAAGCTAACGGTATGTTAGCCTTTATTTTAACAAGACCTGTTACGGTTACTTCATATATAGCGGGGAAAATAGTATCAAATTATGTAATGGTAGCGTTCAGTGTAATGATTGGGTACTTTACTTCTTATCTATATATAAACTATCTTTTTACTGCTGTTCCGTTTTCGCACATGATTACTGGATTACTATTTTATTTAATTTGGGTTCTTTTTATCGTATCTTTCACAACAATGATAAGTACTATTTTTCACAGTCAAGGTATTATTGCGCTAATTTCAATTGTTTTTCTTTTAGCTTGTAGAATAATCGTCGGTTTGAGTCCAATAATAGATCAAGTTAATCCAGCTAGTATGAGTAAACATGCAATGGAAACGTTAGTCACAGGGGGAGTGAATGCAACCGCAATGGTCAATGTACTACTAACGATTATTTGGATTTTATTAACACTCTTCGTAACAAACTATTGGATTGCTAATAAAAAATTTAATTATGAATAACTTTGATGAGGGTAGTGGCTTCAAATAAAACACCCCAACAAGAAAAAGCTTCCACTACTGTGGAAGCTTCTCTAAATGATGTGCAATATCAATATACATATTTGAGTAAACTGAATGGATTTCATTACTTGGTGTAGCGTTAGAAGAGAAGTGGACAATGACCATATTTGCTTTCGGATCGATGTAAAGTGTTTGTCCGTAACTACCTAACACTTCAAAAGCATCTTGGTCATTGTGCGGAATCCACCATTGATTATGATAAGAAATGGAAGCCCCAGGGCCAACTGCAAGTTCACCTTCTTGGACATTTTGTATATCTTCAGTAATAGAAGAAGGGAGAATTTGTTTTCCATTATATTCCCCGTTGTTTAATAGTAATTGCCCGAATCTACCCATATCTCTAGCAGTTGCATTTAAACCAGCGCTCGCTTGTTCTACTTTTGTTTCATCTGTAACGTAATACGCGTTTTCTTCCATACCAATTTGAGACCATATGCGCTCGCTAACATTATCCGCTAATGATTTACCAGTGATCGTTCGAATCACCCAAGCGAGTGTTTCAGCTGATCCGTTATCGTAAGAAAAATCGGAACCAGGCGGTGCTGTTTCTTCTGCTTCTCGTAACATATCATAAATCTTCATTGGACCTTCGTAGTTTTTGCCCCGAGGTAAAATATTGCTCGCTAAATATAGTTGTGCATCTTGATTTTCTAACGCTGGATGTTCATATCCGTGAGTAGGGTATTCTACAGAAACTTGCATATCCAATAATTGCTGAAGTGTGGCATTACCGAACGGTGTGTTTTTTAATTCTTTTATATATGTGTCAGCTGTTTTTTCTAAGTCAATACGTTTTTCTTCAGCGAGAGATTGTATAATTGCCCCAGTAAAGACCTTCGCTAATGACGCCATGCCATGAGGTTCGCTCTCGTTATATCCATTGAAATATCGTTCGTATACAAGTTGTCCATTGTGTACAACGACAAAAGCATCCGTTTTATTATCGTCTAAAAGTTTTTTTAGAGGAGTTGTATTCCCAAATCTACGCTCCACAGCAAAATCATCTAAGTTTTGCAATGCGGTAGAGAAGTGGGATACTTGATCTGGGTTATTTTTCACCTCGTTAATTAAAGTGAATTCTTTCATATGTGTATACGACCAACGTAAGTAAGGATCATCTAACCAATTTTTCTTCGTCACGTTATTTTTCGATGGGATTGTTTTATTATGTTTGAAGTATGTAAAACCGAGCCCTGTAATTACAAATATAAATGTGATTATGAGTAAGAGTAGGGGAGATTTTTTAAGTTTCATAGGGGTCCCTCCTTTTTATTTCTACTATTAGTATACGCGTCTATTGAAAGAAATACAAAATAAGGAAAGTAAACGGGGAAGTTTACTTTCCTTATTCATGTTAAGCGGAAATTTTTCCGTCTGTATGTTGTTTCTTGAATTTTTGTTTTCGTCCGTGTAATCCATAATAGAGAAGTAAAGTGAATGCAACGATAATAGCTGCGATGAAATACATATTATGGTAACTTGATTTCGCTGCGACGATACCTAAAATGAAAGAACCAAAACCGAGACCACTATCAAAGAATGAGAAGTACGTAGCTGTCGCAGAACCACGTCGATGGTTTGCAGCGGCAGAGATCGCAATCGTTTGGAAACTTGGAATTAATGTTCCGTAACCTAAACCGATTAACATACCTGCACCAAGGAACCAAAACGGAGTTTGCGCTTGGCTTAAAATGAACATCCCAATTGTGAAAATAATTATAGCTGGGTAAACGAGTACATTTTCACCGAAGCGATCGAAAATCTTTCCTGTAAATGGACGAGAAATTACAACAACGAGTGCGTATAAAATAAAGAAGTAACTAGCAACTTCTCCTAAACCGAGCTCTTTCGCATAAATAGGAATAAAGGATAAAATACCACTATAAGAGAAGGCTAAAACAAATCCTGTCAGAGCGATCGGAATAGAAGATGGTTCAATTAAGTCCTTCCATTTCATTTTTTCACGTTTTTGTTTGCTCACTGGCACTTCATGCGGAATATTTACAAGTAGTCCTAATAAAAATGCAAGCAATGAAAATACGGAACAAACGATAAATAGTACAGTAAATGAAAAATGAGAAATAATTGTTAAACCTAAAAAAGGACCAATTACCATCGGCAAACTCATAAATACGCCGAAATAGGCAAGTGCTTCGCCTCGTCTATGAGCTGGTGCAACATCAGTTACAATTGTTCCTGTGGCTGTTGTTGCCATACCGAACCCAATACCATGTAAGAAGCGAAGGGCAAGTAATAAAAATAAACTTTGCGCACCGAAATACATAACGGTAGCGGCTAAAAATAATGAAAGTGAAATAAATAAAATTTTCTTTCTCCCTAATTCATCAAGCCATTTTCCTGTAAATGGTCTACATAAAACAGATGAAATAAGAAAAACAGTTGCAACTAAACCAATTTCCTCAGGTTTTCCTTTTAAGCCGTCTATGACATAGACAGGCAAAGTAGTCATGAGCATATAAAATGTTAAGAAAAGAAATAGACTACTAAAACAAGTTCCGAGGAAATCCTTCGTCCAAAGTTTCTCACTTTGCATCGTCATCCCTCCAATTTAATCTAAGTTTTTAATGATTTGTTGTAACACTTGAAATGCTTGGTGTAACTCATCTTCGTTAATACCTTCTAGTGTCTTTTCTTCGAAAGTATCAACTTCTTCTTGCCATACCGGAATCATTTTTATCGCTGTTTCTGATAAAGAAATAAGCTTCTCACGGCGATCTTTTCCTTCTGTACGAATAATCCAGCCCATCGTTTCCATACGTGTTAACGTACGAGTCATCGTTGGTGATTCAACATTTAAATACTGACATAATTCTGTTTGCGTACAAGAACCGGTTTGATTAATGCGGAAAATAACGGCCCATTGTGCACTAAATAGCCCAGTTGGAGATACGCGTTCATTAAATTTCTTTGTGAATTTTCGAGAAGTCTGGCTGACAATGTGAAAAAAATGTTGTTTTTCGTCCATATAGTTAGATCCTTTCAAATTAGTTACCTAGCTAACTATATACTTTTTTATTATAATTGTCTAGTAATAGACATGTTGATTTATGTAAAAATTTCGTATAGGTTTTAAGTTGAGAACATACATTCTGCGTGTTATTCTTTAAGTAAGTAAAGAATTTTCTTTCTATTGAAAAGAATGGGGGAACTTGTGATGATTAAGCCTGCAACAATGGAGTTTGTTTCACTATCGAACGGAGAAATGATTGCGTATCAGGAAGTTGGAAGGCAAAATACAGAAATTCTTGTACTCATTCACGGGAACATGACATCGTCACAACACTGGGATTTAGTTATTGAAAAGTTGCAAGATCAATACCATATTTACGCTATTGATTTAAGAGGATTTGGCCAATCAACATATAATCAATCGATAGATTCATTACAAGACTTTGCAGAAGACGTAAAACTATTTATCGATCAATTAAAACTAGAGAAATTTTCATTAATGGGCTGGTCAATGGGTGGTGGTGTTGCGATGCAATTTACAGCAAATCATCCAACATTTGTCGAAAAGTTAATTTTAGTAGAATCGGTGGGCATGAAGGGATATCCAATTTTTAAAAAAGATATAAACGGGCAGCCAATCGTATCAAGTTTAGTAAAGACGAAGGAAGAGGTTGCACAAGATCCGGTACAAATTGCTCCAGTGCTAGATGCGATAAAAAATATGAATAAATTATATTACCGTACAGTATGGAATCTATTAATATATACACATAATCAACCTGAACCGGATCGTTATGAAAAGTATTTAGACGATATGTTAACGCAGCGTAATTTCGTAGATGTAAATTATGCGCTCATTACATTTAATATTTCGGATGAACATAACGGGGTTGTAGAGGGAAATAAGCAAATTCATCATATTAAAGCTCCAACACTCGTCATACAAGGTGACAGAGATTATGTCGTACCGCAAGTAGTCGGTGAGGAATTAGCAAAACATTTGCCAAATGCAGAGTTGAAGATATTAGAAGATTGCGGACACTCACCGTTTATAGATTGCTTAGATGTATTTATAAAACATGTAGAGGATTGGCTAGAATAGAAATAATCCCCGAAATGATAAGTATTGCATATACTATAACATTGTAGGTAAAAGGGGAGATTATCAATGCATCATCCGTTCTTAATTGCGCATTCACCATATAATCATCACTTATATACAAAAATAATGATTGATCCGCTGTATATGCAAGTTTCACCAGCTGTAGTTTCTTTACAAATGCAATACCCGCAGCCACCAATTGCTAGTGCACAGCAATACTTATATGGATCATCATTTTATGGAAATCCATATTACAAGCACTTTCATCACAATGTGAAAGCACAAGTTTGGGAAGGATAAGAAGCTAAAAGATTCATTTTTTTAGCTTCTTTTTATTGCGAATATTCGTACACGCATTTGAAGAAACAGTTTATAATGAAAGATGGACAGCGTGAGAAGGAGAGGGAAAAGGATGTCAATGCGTTTTACGTTTGGGATTATGGTTGGAATTGTAGCAATCTCGGGTTTGTCACAAGGGATGCTCTTACCGGCTATTGCAATGATTTTTGAACAAGAAGGGGTTAGTTCAAGTATTAACGGTATTCATGCGACGGCATTATACATTGGGATATTAGTGATTTCCCCGTTTCTTGAAAAACCGATGCAAAAGTTTGGAATGAAGCCAATTATCGTTATTGGTGGGTTTCTCGTTATTATTTCATTATTCTTTTTTACACAAACTTTTTCATTTTGGGTATGGTTCGTTCTTAGATTTTTAGTTGGAGTCGGAGATCATATGCTTCATGTCGGAACACAAACATGGATTACGACAACATCAGACCCAAGTAAAATAGGGAGACAAGTATCGATATACGGTGTATTCTTCGGAATTGGTTTTGCCGTTGGTCCGTATTTAGCAAGCACTGTTCAGTACGGTCTTGCAACACCATTTATTATATCTACTATACTTTGCTTAATAGGTTGGCTTTTACTACTGCCAACGAAAAATGCATTCCCAGCGCAAGATGAAAGAGAAGTGAAGAGTGAATCATCATTTTCTCGTTATAAACAAGTTGTTGGATTAGGATGGATTGCACTGCTGGGACCACTTGCATACGGCGTACTGGAAGCTATGTTAAATAGTAACTTACCAGTATACGCGCTTCGTAAAGGATGGTCTGTTTCAGAAGTATCCTTCTTATTACCGGCATTTGCAGTTGGGGGCATTATTACACAAATTCCGCTCGGTATATTAAGTGATAAATACGGAAGAGACCGTATTTTAACGTGGACGTTCAGCATAAGTACGGGGATTTTCCTACTGGCAGCAGTATTTGATCAATATTACTGGATTGTCTTTGCCTGTATGCTATTAGCGGGTATGGTCATTGGATCGTGCTTCTCTTTAGGACTTGGATTTATGACTGATTTATTACCGAGGCACTTATTGCCAGCAGGTAATATATTGTCTGGAATCGCCTTTAGTTTAGGAAGTATACTGGGACCTGTATTAGGAGGCGTATTTATAGAAAAAATACAGTATACAAGCTTTTTTATTGCGGTTATGATTATAATAGGAATTCTCGCAATGTTATATATCGTCTACATGAAGAATCAATTCGCATCAAGAAAAATAGAAAGTAGGTTAGGGCATGACAAAACAACCTAATAAAAAGAAATTTGAAGTACTCGAAAACGAAACAATTACAGATTGCTTAGCACGTATGGAACAAGAAGGCTATGCACCGTCTCGTCGTATGGAAGAACCAATCTTTCATGAAGTGAAGAAAAACGGCAAAACAGAAGTTGAACCGTGCGGTAGAAAGATTGTCTTTGAGGGGAAATTGAAGTAATACATTATATAAAAAGAATTTGCTTTTGGGTACAAGTAAGATAAAATAGATAGTCACAAAAAAACGCTATTGATTTCAATATCAATAGCGTTTTTATTTTTAATAAATATATAGGTCAAAATGAATTTCTGCTTGAATGGAACTAGCAAAATTAATAATCTCTTTTTGTAAATACATCGCGGGTGATTCGTTATTCTCCACTTGAATGATTACCATAAGAAGAAAATGTAAATCATATTTCTTCTTAAGCTGTTTTAATTGTTCTGTTTTCTCTCCAAGAGATTTTACAATAACATGCAACTGATCATTTATATCGTATGACTCTTGGTATCCAGTGCTTAAAGTCCAATCCGTCCCTTTTCTATATAGGTTTTTTGTGGATACAAGATTTGGATTATCACGTCTTTCAACAACATCTCCTTTTTTATAAGTTTTTGTAGGCTCGATATTTAAGGCATCGGAAATTGCTTCGACAGGGAATATATCACCTGTTACATTAAAATAAGCCATAACTTTGGTTTTATCCAGAACGGTTCCTCCTCTTATTATTAAGATGTTAATTTTATTACAATATAAAAATTTATGAATGTAAATAGAATTTTTATCCCGCTATTTGTGGGCAGTAAAGCTTCTAATGGGAGGAAAGAGGGTGAGAGCCAATTTTCATAAAAGCTCACTAGTTTCATTGTATTGAATTCCAGCGTTCGGACATTAGTTAAAGCTGATATCTATACCTTTGTAGGAAAGAAAAATTATACAAAAGTAGGATGCTTAAAAATATGTTTATTTGTATGATAAAAACAAAATATAATTTGGAAAATTAGAATGTAGAGGAGGGGGGAAATATATAATGATACAAAGCATATATGAAACTCATTTGCATGTAAGAAATTTAGAAAAGGCGATAGATTTCTATCAAAATAAGTTAGGATTAACAGTAGCAAAAAAAATATTGAAAAGACGAGTTGCGTTCTTTTGGATAGGAGAAAATAAAAAACAAATGCTCGGATTATGGGAAGTACATAGTAATGAAGAGTTTGAGACGAAACACTTCGCTTTTCGTGTAGATTTAGAGTTTTTAAAGACTTCAAAATTATGGTTAGAGAAGCGTGGAATAGAGGTAGTAGGAAGTCAGGGGAAAGGAAATCAAGAGCCGATTGTCCAAAGGTGGATGCCAGCTGCAAGCGTATATTTTCTAGATTGTGATGGAAATAAATTAGAGTTTCTTTCTATGTTACATGATGATCCAGATGAATTAGAATATGCAACGTATTTAAGTGAATGGGAAGCGGAGCACCAAGAAAAATAAATTTTAATCAGTAGGAGTTTTATAGCTTTGGATTTTGTTAAATAGATAGGGGAAAATAAAATCCCTCAAGAAAAGGCATGTTCTTGAAGGATTTTTTTATGCTTTATATATTTATATTGTTTGTAACTTATTAATTATATTCATGATTAGATATTTCAGCGCGTTGAATATAACCATCAGAGAAGCTGAAATAAAGATAATAGCTTCCTCGATTATATATAAAGCCTTCGCTAGTCATATCCCCTCCGATTTTATCGGGTTCACCAAACCACTCTTTTAATTCATTGATAGTTATATCCATTTTTACCCATATATGTCTTGCGTCCGAAGGGTACATGTCAATATTATAATCGCCGTATACTGCTATATTAGGTGCATCACATTCTGTACATGGTGCTTTTTTCAAAACATCAGGCACTCCATATTCTTTTTTTACGTCAGATAGATCTTTACCCAATGAATTTAATTTAAATGGACCAAACGTTCCATTATGTAAAGCTGTTGTTAGCATTTGTTTCAATTCTTCTTTTGAATTGATGTTGAAATTATAATCTCTGTTTTTAGCTATTGCATTATAGAAAAATTGTGCATATTGCTCACGCTTCACAATCATGTTTCCGTTAAAATTACCTGCCTCGTCACCTTGTGCTATACGGTTACTACGCAGTGTATTTACAGCTTCATAAGCCCAATGACCTTTTGGTACGTCTTTAAATTTCTCTTGTCCTTTAAACTCTAAATGAAATGCTTTTTGTAATATTACTGCCATCTCATAACGAGTTAATACATCATCTGGACGAAATGTACCTGTTCCATCACCTTTCATAATTCCAGCTTGCGCAATGGCTTTAATATCTTTTTCAAACATATGATTTGTAATATCACTAAACATATTTCCTTGTTTATCGTCTGCTTTTAAACCTAAATATCGATTGACTAAAGAAGCTACCTGACCTCTAGTGATGTTGTCCCCAAAACCAAATTTCCCATTTCCATACCCCTTATAAATCCCTGCTGCTGCTAAGTAATCAATAGCAACTTTTGACCAGTGGTCCTTTGGTACATCTGTAAATACAGTGTCATTATTGCTAACTACCGTATAGCTTTTTTCATTACCGTTTGTTTTCGTAGTTGTTTCTGCATTTACTGTGCCTACCATCGTTGTAGTTGCTAGTGCTGCGGTTAGTACGAAGCCAAAAAACTTTTTAACTTTACTTGTTTTTCTGCCCATTTGTGAACCCCCTTGTTATATGAAACGAATTGAATAACCTAAACATTTAATATAATTTAATGTTTACATCGTGATTATAACATGTAATTAATGATTATTTACCATAAATTTCTATGGAATGAATAACTATTTTATTAATCTGCATGCAACTTAATCTCACTATCTGTAAATATTCATCTCTATTTAAAAAATGGTATTTATAAATCCATTCAACAAAATCATTTAAATTCCTTTTCGCTATTTGTGAACAGTAAAATGCTCCTTTTTTCAATCTACGATAGAAGATAGAACATATATTTGGTATAATCAAAACATAATATATGAAACGATGTACATGAGTTTGATATTTACGTAATAAGGTAAGTACTACATAATAACTACGCTATAAGATTCAGTTCATGTTATACAAATTAATCGTTAGAAGGGAATAGAAGTAATGAATCAAATTTCATTTGAAGATTTATTTGAAGAAGAAAACAAACCAGAAAAGGTGGCGGTAGCTGATATACCAATACCTTTATCGCCATTGCAAAAAGATATATTGGAATTAGTGGATTCTGAAGAAATAAGTGCTCTTGAGCTATGCGAACAATTAATACGATCTGGAAAAATATCAGATGAAAGATTCACAACGAATAAACCGAAAGCATATGGAGAAGTATGCTTACTATTAGAAGGTTTTGTTAAAGAAGGAAAGCTTATTTTTGTCAAAAGTGATGAGAAAAGAGATAGGGTTTATAAATTGAATGAAGAAATGTTTAACGCATAAGGTGTACAAGAAGGGATGAATAATTTCCAGGGGGAGTTCATTCGTTTTTCTCGTCAAAAAGGTGTCAATCTTGCTTAGATTGACACCTTTTTGATCATTTAACATCTAACATACTTACGTTTGAAACCAAGTCTTCCTCTATCAAGTTCTTTCTGAATACTTTCTGTAGCATTTAGCAAACTGTTCTTTTTATTTTCACGTTGTATTTCAACTATACCAACTTCTTTTGCGATTTCGACTGCCTTTTCGTGTAGTGGTACATATGAAATTGCTACCGTGTTTAGGAAATTATTCATAGCGGATTTTGTTCGTTCTGGCGAATCATGAATCGTATTTTTCACCATTTCAAGCATAGCGGCAATTTTGCTTTTGACAAATTCGTTGTCTTTACGATTTCCTAAAAGCCAGCAGTAACAACTCCAGCCTGCAGACATTCGTAGCTCGTCTCCACTTGCAATCCATTTGTCAGCAACATCTTGTGCAATATCTGACTCGGATAAAGTTACTGCTACTACATAATCAGATAGCATATAAAAATACGCCCCATCCATCCAGCGATTAAAATCCGATTCACTCATAGCTTTCGGATCCGCGATAATGCCTGCAAAGTACATAGCATCATAGTTGCCTGTCGCATAAAGTTCTTCAGCTAATTCTTGATTTAATTTTATTTTTTTAGCGATTGGTTTCATCGCACCTGTGGCTACGCCGAAAACTGGCTCGTGCGCGCCGTTAGATATGTATATTTTTTTCGTTCTTTCTTTGCCTAGGGCCTCAAGCTCCTGCATAACGGTTTTAAAATCCAAAGTTGTGCACTTCCTTCCTTAATGTAAAGACCATTTTAATTGTAAGTATCTAGTTTATATTTCCTATTAAATATTCTTCACTTTCCAATTTTAATCGTATTCAAGAGGTATGTCTATTTTCTGTAATCTCTTGCGTATGCATGGTGAAAGTAATAGAGAGGAGAGAAGTAACATTTGTTGTAGTTATTGGAGGGAGCATAGCTTTTTGGTTTGCGTAAGTGCTTTTGACGACAATTGCAATTGGTTATAAAATAATGTATATTGAGAGATTTTATAGAAACTATCATTCACCTGCTGGGGAAAGTATTAATAAAAGGGTGGAATAAACGTAGTTTTATACATACATAGTAGATTTATAGTCTTTCACTAATGAGAAAATAAAGGGAGGTTAAGATACTTACACGAACTGTGTAGGTATTTCCTACAGCAATGAATATTAAAAAACGAGTAATCACATTATCAACAAGTTTAGTAATGTTAGGGAGCGCACCTTTAGTGATATCAGCAGAAGAGAGTAAACACCCTCAAGCTGATCAACTTCGTATCGCACAAGGAGAACGTGGAACGAACGGATTAAGTTATTC
>Ga0102589_1002532_pt1 | contig 20835 bp, 16 predicted proteins | sample AraplaMF_Col_mLB_FD_76858 | JGI IMG/M metagenome (GOLD analysis project Ga0102589, IMG submission 76858) | Arabidopsis root microbial communities from the University of North Carolina, USA - plate scrape MF_Col_mLB | ecosystem: Host-associated > Plants > Roots > Endosphere | place: USA... | reverse complement strand
ACATTTGTGCCTGTCTTCACGGACTTACTGCTCTGCTTCGAAGCGGATGAAGTGACAAGCTCCAAATCATCCATTCGAACCTTCATCTTCATAATACCCAGCTGAACAACAGCTTCGTTGCCCGCCATCTCAACCACGCTGCCCTTCTGATTCAAGCTGTATACCATAACGTCATCCCCAGCTTCAATCTTGCGTGCTTGCTTCTTCACAGTCTTCGACTTGGAGGCTAGTTTGCTAGCCGGAGCAGCTTCATCGAGCTTCTTGCGAGCCTCGGTCAACAAATGCTCCTTCACACTCACGCCTTCCTGAGCGAGCAGCTTCAGTTCTGTAATGATATCATCTGCTTCATAACGCGCCTTCCGAACAATTTCACGCGCTTCCTCAGAAGCACGCTCAATTCGCTTGTCCCGCTCCGCCTGAAGCTTCGCTTCTTCTTCAACAATCGAAGCACGAAGGAGCTCTGTTTCCTTGCGAATCTTCTCTGCTTCCACACGCTCTGCTTCTGCGCGAAGACGGTTCTCCTCGAGCGATGCGATCATCGTCTCGATACGCATGTCTTCTTCTGTTACTTCGCCACGAGCGTGCTCAATGATGGAAGTCGGAAGTCCAAGACGTTCTGCAATCGCAAATGCGTTGCTTCGGCCAGGAACACCAACAAGAAGTCTATACGTTGGGCGCAATGTCTGCACGTCAAATTCCATGCTTGCATTAATGACGCCCTTGCGTTCATATGCATATGCCTTCAGTTCGCTATAGTGCGTCGTCGCAACGAGTCTGCAGCCAAGACGATGAATATGCTCCAGAATCGCGATCGCGAGTGCAGATCCTTCTGCAGGATCCGTTCCTGCCCCAAGCTCATCTAACAGCACGAGGCTCTTCGGAGTCATTTCTCCCAATATGCGAATAATGTTCGTCAGATGGCTGGAGAACGTACTCAAACTCTGTTCAATGCTCTGCTCATCGCCGATATCAGCATAAATGGCATCGTATACACATAGTTGGCTGCCATCCTGAGCCGGTATGAACAAACCAGACATGGACATGAGACTTAGCAGTCCCATCGTTTTCAAGGATACCGTCTTACCGCCTGTGTTCGGACCGGTAACGATAATAGTCGTATAATCATTGCCAAGCTCCACATCGATCGGCACCACTTGTTCCCGATCAATAAGCGGATGGCGGCCCTTAATGAGCTTCATATACCCGCGATCATTCATGCGCGGCAGCGTTGCCTTCATCTCATGCGCTAGACGAGCCTTCGCGAAGATGAAGTCCAACTGTTCAATGCAATCCGTATCACTTAACAGCAGATCAACTTGCAAGCCAACGTGCTCGGTCAAGCGTGACAAAATACGCTCAATCTCACGCTCTTCCTTGAGCTTAATTTCCCGCAGCTTATTATTAAGTGTCACAATCGCCTCAGGCTCAATGAAGAGCGTTGCCCCTGAACTGGATTGATCATGAACAATCCCGCCGTAATGGCCGCGGTACTCTGCCTTCACCGGGATTACGTATCGATCATTGCGAATTGTGATCAGCTGCTCCTGCAGCATCTTGGACGCGCTGGATGAACGAATCATGGACTCCAGCTTCTCTCGGATGCGTGTCTCCCCGATGCGCAGTTCACGGCGTGCCGTTGCCAGTTCAGCACTTGCCTGATCCAGCACCTCGCCCTGCTCATCGATGCAGCGTCTAATCTCTTCTTCCAATTCCTTCTGCCAGCTTAGCGAATCCGCCAGCGCCATCAGAAGCGGTACAGGATTATCTTCATGTACACTCTCAATATGACGTCTTACGCGACGGCCAGCAAAGATAAGCGCTGAAATATCCCACAATTCATTGGCACTCAGCATTGCATTAATACGTGCGCGCTTCACGGCAGGACGTATATCGGTAACACCGGAGAATGGAGCTCCCCCCTTCAACCGCTCTATCGTCATCGCCTCATCCGTCGCTTGCAGGCGTCGTTTCACTTCCTCCAGATCCGTGCTTGGCAGCAGAGACAAGGAAGCATGTTCCCCTAACGGGGTAGCCGCATGTCGCGCGAGCGATTGCAGTATTTTATGGTAATCCATTGTTTTTAAAATTTTCGAGTCCAAAACAAGTCACGACTCCTCTCGCTGTTCATTATAGCGGTATACCGAAATAATGGCTATCCAATGTCTGAACATGCCACTCATGAATATCGCGGATAAGGTTACAATAATTGTTGCACAAACCTATACCCTTCAAACGAGTAAGGAGGAAAAGTCCATGAGTTTTCTCGGTCATGTGGTTCGATTCATTGTGGCAGCCATCGTATTGATGGTTACGGGCTGGATTGTGCCGATGTTCACCGTAGGCGGTTTCTGGAGTGCCTTAATCCTCGCCTTAGTCATAGCCTTATTCGGCTGGATTGTCGAAGGCATATTTGGAAAACGAGTTACGCCGTTCGGACGCGGGATCGTCGGCTTCATCGCCAGTGCGGTTGTCATCTACATCGCCCAGTTCTTTGTTGGCGGTGTATCCGTCACTGTACTCGGCGCTATTCTTGCAGCGCTTGTCATTGGATTGATCGACTTGTTCATTCCGGTCGCAACGCCGTTCGAAGCTGGCCACGAGTCCAGATAACGGCGTGATCATCATCCAGGGCTGCTGTGCTCATTCCCATGAGTGAGCCCCTTGTATAGCTTCCTTCTCTTCGCTCCATATAAGCAATGGAAAAAGGATAAAATTTCCGTTACACTATATGGACGAGGAGAGGAGGAAATACGAATGTTGACTCGGGGTAGCCTAAGGTCGCTCATCTCATGCCTATTGCTCGCAGCGGTCATAGTATCCGGATGCGGGGGACAATCTGGACAAAAGCAAGATGACGATGTAAAAACAGACAAAGAGCTTATCATTAAAGCCACGAATTTCAAATTCGATCAGTCTGAATACCGCGTCAAATCCGGTGAACCCATACGCATCGTATTAGATGCCGTCGGCAATCACGGAGTTGCTATTAAGGCATTGAATTTGTCCCTTGATCCAACTCATCCGAAGCAAGTTATCACTCCAGAACAACCCGGTACATATGACATGTCATGCACAATTCTGTGCGGTCCGGGACACAATGAAATGACAGCCAAATTTATTGTCGAAAAATGAGCGGCCGCCGTTGATCCCTGCCTATTGCTTGGGAGGACGGCGGTCTGTTCATTCATGTATATGACGATTCATGCATACCACGCATTTACCAGTGATTCCATTACAGCCACTGAGCCCATTTTACAGCTTCAACCATAACATCTGGCATCCACTTCCCCGTTCGATTTACCCATATCGAAGCATCAACCCAGTCGCGAAATACACCTGCCGGCCATGCCCGCAGTAGTACGTAAATCATACACCACAAAAAGACAAATTGCACCAATCCGAGAACTGCCCCTATTACCCGATCTACGGTTCGTACCGGCGGTACATCCGTGAATTTCTTCAAGGCGAACCGGATTAGCCAGAGGCCTGCCAATACAAAAGTGAACAGAAGCAAAAAGGCCACCACAGCGTGTACGGTATCCATAAATGTTCCCGCTAAGGGCGTACCGCCGCTGGCTTTCGCCCCTGATCCGCTGCTAACTGTTGTTGTAAATATTCTCTTCCTTACCCATGGTACAAAATCTGCATAAAACCGAGCCGCGACGATAAAGGCGACAATATAGCCAAAGAGGGAGAGCGCGATAGACTTGAATCCCCGCACTGCTCCCAGAACAATACATGCGATTGCTGCTCCCACTATGGCATAATCCAAACCGTTCCATGACGCGAATACCGCCGCGATTTCCATCCATACGTTATTAATAAATTTCCCTATATCTTGCATCATTTATTTGCTATTCCTTTGTTCGCTCCTCATGTATATCTACTCGATCATTTCCAACCATTCGTTGAATTCGCTTTGGAGCTTCGCGTACTCATCCTTGAGCTTCGTGAGCTCATCATTAAGCTTGGTATATTCATCAGTAAGCTTCGAATAAGCCCCTTGTGTCTCATCCGCTTGTCTGCGTTCTTTCTCCCGCTCCAGTTGGGATAAGCGGAATTGATGGGAGAGAACCTCGAATTGCTCCTGAATAACCTCCATCTCAGCATGAGACCGAACCTGCTCTTCTGTATGCTTCTTCGCTTCCTCAACTTCAGCCTTCAATCTCTCGAGCTGTTGCTGCAGCTGCTCACGCTCTTCACTCCACGTAGCCGCTGTCTCTGTCCACTGCTGCTCTTGCTGTGCCCATTCTTGCTCACGCTGCTTCAAGAGAGACTTGGCTTCTTCATATTGTTCAAGCTCCGTGATGTATAGCTGCTGTTCTTCCTCCAACTGGTAATAACGGGACTGAACTTCCTCCGCCTGCTGTCTCGCTTCTGCAATAGTGGCAGCAGCTTCATGCTGCGCGTGTTGGATGCTTGTGAAAGCTGCTTGCAGCTCTTCCTTCTCAGATTCAAGCTGACGGCATTTATCTTCATATTCCGCGAGCTGATCGTACAAGGCATCCTGCTCTTGTTCACCCTGTTCTTTCCAAGCATGGCGTTCTGCTTCCCATTGTTCTTGCAGTGCGTTTCGTGCTTGTTCGGCTTCACGCATCCAGGCCGCTCGTTCTTGGTCAAGTCGCTCATTCAGCTGCCGCTCGAATTGAGCACGAAGCGCTTCGAGCTCTTCTTCCTTGCTCTGTTCGATCGCTTCAAGCTGCTGCTGCAGCTCAGCAGCCTCAGCCTGCACATGATCTCGCACGCGTATGAGCCGCTCCATCTCCACCTGACGCGCTCGATCAAGCTCCTCTGCGCGTCCCAGATGTCCTTCGAGCTGATGGATGCGCGCATCCTTCTTCTGCACGTTCTGCTCAGCTTCTGCACGCAGAGACTGCTCAAGATCCGTCAGTTCCTTGGCATGTACAGCCGATGCTTCCTCCTGTAGTGCAGTCCAAGCATCCACATCCCCCTCATATTGGGTGCGCAATTCCTGCAATTTCCGTTCATGCTGGACTTGCTGCTCTTCATGCCGCTTCTCATACTGAGCGCGTTCTTCTTGCAGTTGCTTCTCGCGCTGAACACGTTCTTCTCGCAATTGCTCTTCATACTGGGCAAGCTCATCTTGCAGCTGCTCTACATGTTGAGCACGTTCTGCCTCCAACTGCTGCCCATGCTCAGCACGTTCTGCTTCTAACAGCTCCTCATACTGTGCACGTTCTACTTCCAATTGCTCTTCATACTGAGCACGTTCAGCTTCCAGCCGCTCTTCATGCTTAGCACGTTCTGTTTTCAACTGCTCTTCACGCTGAGCACGCTCCGCTTGCAACTGTTCTTCATACAGAGCGCGTTCTGCCTGCAACTTCTCCTCATGCAGAGATCCCTGCTCTAGCTGCTGCTGCTCGGATTGTGCACGCAGCTCATCCTGCTGCCGCTCATACCGAGCAATCAATTCTTGCTGCTGTTGCTCATGCTGAGTAAGCAGTTCTAGCAGTTGCTCCTCATACAGCTCCGTCGCTTGCTTCAGTGCAAGTTCACGCTCTTGCTCAGATTGCTGGAGTTGCTCTTGGTAGACACCCTCAACCTGTTGAACAGCCTTGCTCCGTTCAGATTCAGCTTGGGCTAACTCCTGCTTCCATTTATCCTCAAGTGCAGCCATCGAAGATTGCTTATCTGCTTCTGCTTGCTCCAACTGCTCCAGATGCTCGATGATCAGTTGATCCAGCTCTTGATCATGTCGAGACTTGGCATCTGCCAGCTCTGTACGCAATTGGGCAATGTCGCTCTCATATTTGGTCTTAGCTTCGTCCAATGCCTTCTGGTTCTGCGCTTGCGCTTCACCTAGCGCAAACTCTTGATTCGCAACCAGTTGAGCGAGTTCTTCTTCATACTTCGTCTTCGCTTCATTTAAGGCCTCTTGATGAAGCACCTGCATATTGTCCATCGCTTGTTTCTGATCAGCTAGCAGTTGAGCTATGTCGCTCTCACACTTCGCTTTCACATCATTCAATGCCTTCTGATGCAGTGCCTGTGCTTCATTCAGCGCCTGCTTCTGCTCCGCTTGCGACTTCGCCAAATTCGAACGGTGTTCCGCCTTAACTTGCTCGATCTCCTTCGCATGCTGGTCGGACAGCTCTTTGACTTTGGCAGCATGACGTTCTTCAGCCTGCTTGCGCTGATTGTCCTGGGCAGACTTCATCTGCTCGGCAGCCTGCTCATGCTTCTGCTGCAACTGCTTGGTATTCGCCTCATGCTGCTGCTTGAGCAGCGTCAACTGCTTCTCTCGATCTTGAACGAGCTCTGCTTCTCTCTTCGACAAGCGCGCTTCCCATTCTATAGCCTGAGCTGTCAATTGCCCTTCCCATGCAGCCGTCTGTTCAGCAAGTTGTTCTTCCCATTCTGCAGATAACTGCTCAGCCTTCTGTTTCTCAGCGTCGAGTTGCTCTCGCCACTGCTGTTCCTTGGCGTCCAGCTTCTCTGTCCATTCCAGCTCCTGGAGAGCCCGCTCTTCTTCCCAGCTCTGTTCCTTGTTCGCGAGCTTGCTGGACCAGCTCTGCTCTGCTTCATCGAACTGCTTCTGCCAGCCTTGCTCTGTATCACTTAGCTTGCTCTGCCACAATTGTTCGTTCTCCGAATACTTCGTCTGCCACCCTTGCTCGGATTCCGTCAACTGCTCCTGCAAGCTTTGCTCGGATTCCGTTAGACGCTTCTGCCAGCTCTGCTCGGATTCTTGAAGCTGCGCCTCCCAGGTTTGATTCTGCTCATTCAGCTTCGTGCTCCACAGACGCTCTGTTTCCTCCAGCTTCTGCTTAAGGGTGCGGGCATGAAGCTGCTCTGCCTTCTGCTTTTCTTCCAAAACTGCCTTCAGTCGTTCTTCTACTTGCTGCAGCTTCTTCTTCTGTTCATTCTCACGAGCTGTCAACGATTGAATCCGTCGCTCTGTCTCCTTCACCTGCTCAGTCAGCTTATGCACACGCTCTTCCGATGCCTTATGCTTATCGGCCAATTGCTGATTCGCTTCCTTCAACTTAGCCGTCTCAGCACGAAGATCAGCCGCTTGCTTCTCGGCCTTCGACTTCTCGTTGCTGAGTTCCTTCTGAAGCTGCTCCAGCTTCTGTGCAGACTCATTGCGCAGCTTCTCTAGTGACTGCTCCGACTCCGTCTGTACCTGAGTAAGCTGCCTCGACAAGTTGTGATTCGTCGCTTCTATTTCCTTCAATGATGAGCTTAATTGCAACTGCTCATCCTTCACCTTCTGCACTTGCTCAGCAATATGTACAGCCGACAACACCGCAATTCGCGTTGTATCCAGCCGCGAGTTCGCAGTTGCAATACTCCGCATATGCTCATCGACCATTGCAGCTACGTTGCGCATATAATCCTTGCTTGTTGATCCTACCAATTTATATTGTGTTCCGTATATTTCAACCGCTACACGATGCTTGTTATCCGGACTAGTCATTCTTTGGTCCTCCTTACCTTAACGTGCCGCATGCTAGGGCTTGCAGCCTACATGTAGCAACAAATTAATCCATGTTTGCATGTCATACGCAAACTCTATTAGTAATTCGATATATTAGTGCCCTTCTCCTCCTACGCATAGAGGAAAGTCAAGTTTCATTTCATAGAATATTTAGGGGAAAAAGATCTGATATACCCTTCTATTACAGGGTTTCCCTATTATAGAGGTAGTAGTAAAGCAATTGCAAATATAGGTCTTGCAAGAATTCTATCTATCACATTTATTTCCATATAAAAGGATGTTCACTTCGTTCCAACCCATAAAAAAAGTTGGGAGCGGAAATATCCGTCCCAACTTACAATGAACTTCTATTATAGAAGCAGTCTCCGTAATAAGAGTGTCTGCTCTGGAGCAACCTTACTTCCGCAGCTCTGCGTTGAAGCTCGTTTCGATTGCCGTCACAACCTTGCCATGCAGCTCTGTAATTTCTTCATCCGTGAATGTATGCTCTGGATGACGGTATACGAGCGAGATCGCGACGCTCTTCTTATCTGCCGCAACATGATCTCCTGTGTATACGTCGAATACATTTACCGATTCAAGAAGTTCGCCTGCCGTTTCTTTAGCAAGAGCAACCACTTGCCCTACTTCTGTACCGCGATCCAATACAACCGCAATATCGCGGTCTACAGCTGGGTAGCGCGGAAGGCTGCGATACTCAATATCGAAGTCTGCTGCATCGATCAACGGCTGCACCAAGAACTCAGCAACATACGTGTCAGCTACATCCTTCGCATGCTGTACCTCAGGGTGCAATTGACCGATGAAGCCGATGTACTGCTCTCCGTTCTCGCCTGTCAAATAAAGCGAAGCGGAACGTCCCGGGTGCAAGCCTTGCGGACGATCTGCTGCATAGCGTACACGTCCATCCAAGCCGAAGTGCGCTACGAGGCTGTCGAGCACCCCTTTCAAATCATAGAAATCAACCGGTTCTGCCTTCACATTCCATTGTGCAGCACTGCGCTTGCCAGTCATCAATAGGGAAGCAACAAGAACCTCTTCAGGTTGTGCTGAAAGCTGCTCTTCCTTCGTCAGATGGAGTGTACCCAGTTCGAAGATGCTTACATCTTCATGCTTGCGGTTGCGATTGTACACCGCTACATCAATAAGACCAGGAACCAGGTTCGTACGGAGCACGCTGCGCTCTTCACTCATGGGCATAGCCAGACGTACAGGTACTGCACCTTCCATGAAGGAAGGGAATACCGAAGTGTCGGCCGGATTCGTAAAGGAATATGTCACAACCTCATTCACACCGTTGTCTGTCAGGACGCGGCGAATCGTACGGCGAATGCGCTGCCCCTTCGTCAAATGGCCTGGTGTTGTTGCTCCTTCAATAGCAGTTACCGGGATGTTGTCATATCCGAAAATACGTGCAACTTCCTCGATCAAGTCTACATCGCGCGTAATGTCGCCACGACGAGTAGGCACGGTGATGTCGAAGATTCCTTCGGATTTCTCAACAAGCTCGAAACCAAGACGGCTCATAATCTTGCAAACTTCTTCAGCTGTCAACGACGTACCGAGCAGACGGTTCGTTCTATTTAAAGTCAGTTCGATAACTTTGCGTTCCACAGATGCAGTTTTTTGTTCCACGATACCTGCATATACTTCACCGTCCGCAAGCGTGCGAATCAATTCAGCCGCACGGTTCAATGCTGGGATAACCGATTCTGGGTTCACTTCCTTCTCGAAGCGAAGTGATGCTTCCGAACGCAGTCCCAATTGACGGGATGTCTTGCGTACGACGCTGCCTGCAAAGTGCGCGGATTCAAGAAGAATGTTCACCGTATCCGAAGATACTTCCGAATTTTCTCCGCCCATAACCCCTGCAAGTGCAACTGGCTTCACGCCGTCTGTAATGAGCAGCATATGCGGCTCCAGCTTGCGTTCTTGGCCGTCAAGCGTAACCAATTCTTCGCCTTCATTCGCAAAGCGAACGTCGATCGTTCCGCCGCCATTCAGCTTATCCGCGTCAAACGCGTGCAGCGGCTGGCCGTATTCCAACATGACGAAGTTCGTTACGTCCACGATGTTGTTAATTGGGCGAACGCCTGCTGCAAGCAAGCGATTTTGCAGCCACAATGGAGATGGCTTAATCGTTACACCCGCGATATAACGTGCTGCATAGTGCGTGCAGCCTTCTGCCGCGCTAATGCTAATCTTCACTTTGCCTGAAGCAGCTTCCGCACTTTCCTTCACTTCCTGCTCAGGCAAGTGTGCAGGACGCTCCAGCAATGCACTCACTTCATGCGCAACGCCTAACATGCTCAGACAGTCAGAGCGGTTCGGTGTAAGATCCAGCTCCAGTACATGATCGTTCAGGCCGAGCACGTCTGCAATCGGAGTTCCGAGTTCTGTCTCTGCTGGCAGTACAAGAATGCCTTCCTGCATTTCCTTCGGAAGCAGCTTGTCATTCATGCCAAGTTCCTTCGCTGAGCAGATCATGCCTTGCGATTCTACGCCGCGCAGCTTCGCACGCTTGATCTTCATGCCACCTGGCATAACCGCTCCGATTGTTGCAACAGGAACCTTTTGTCCTGCATCCACGTTTTTCGCGCCGCACACGATTTGAAGCTTCTCTTCTACGCCTACGTCTACTTGGCAGACATTCAGCTTATCCGCATCCGGATGCTTCTCCTTCGATACGACATAGCCCACTACGATGTGGTCAAGTCCTTGATTGCGGTTCTCCACCGAGTCGATCTCGATACCGGCACGCGTCATGCGTTCCGCGATTTCTTCAGCGGATACGCCGGTCAAGTCGATATATTGCGATAGCCATTGGTAGGATACGTTCATTTCTCGCTCTCTTCCTTTCTTCTTTTAAAGGTGGTTCAAAAAGTCCGCTTTTGATCACGAAGCAGCATTAGAAGGTAACTCGACATCGAAACTTGCATTCAGCCTTGAACAGCAAATGCTTTCGAAGTATGTTTCCTTTGGAAACATTTTAGTTGCTCATGTAGTCTCGCCTACACTCCGCTACTCCTTACAAGTTTTGCGAAGCAAAACTCGCATCGGAAGCATACGCTTCAAGTTCCCGCAACCTTCTTGGTGCTGAAAACCGAACTTTTTGAACTTTTATTTTCATTACATCCGTGCGAACTGCTGCACGAATTTCATATCGTTCGTATAGAAATGGCGAATATCGTCTACGCCATATTTCAACATGGCAATACGCTCTACACCCATACCGAATGCGAATCCAGAGTACTCCTTCGGATCATAGCCGCCCATTTCAAGTACGCGCGGATGAACCATACCCGCACCAAGAATCTCAATCCAGCCTGTTTGCTTGCAGATACGGCAGCCGCTGCCGCCGCACTTCATGCAAGTCAGGTCAACCTCAACGCTTGGCTCTGTGAATGGGAAGAAGCTTGGGCGCAAGCGAATTTGTGTTTTGGAACCGAACATTTCTTGTGCGAATTGAAGAAGGGTTCCCTTCAAGTCACTCATGCGGATGTTCTTATCGATAACAAGTCCTTCAATCTGATGGAACATGAAGGAATGTGTTGCGTCATCATCATCGCGGCGATATACGCGACCTGGGCAGATTACCTTAACAGGGCCTTTCCCTTTCATCGCTTCCATGGTACGTACTTGTACTGGCGATGTTTGCGTACGCATCAGGATATCTTCTGTAATGTAGAATGAATCCTGCATATCGCGTGCAGGGTGATCCTTCGGCAGGTTCAGTGCTTCGAAGTTATAGTAGTCCTGCTCTACTTCTGGACCTTCCGCTACCGTATATCCCATGCCAATGAAAATATCTTCGATTTGTTCAATCACCTTGTTCAGCGGGTGAACCGCACCTACCATCATTGGACGGCCTGGAAGTGTTACGTCAATTGTCTCTTCCTGAAGACGACGCTCCGTCTCTTCACGGAGAAATGCCGCCTGCTTCTCCTCGATGAATGTCTCAATGGCTCCGCGTACTTCATTCGCCACTTGACCAATGAGCGGACGCTCCTCTGCCGACAAGCCGCCCATGCCGCGCAGCACCTCTGTCAGCTCACCTTTTTTACCGAGGAATTTAACACGCAGATCATTTAGATGACCTGCATCCTTTACTTGCTGCAGCTTCTCCAGCGCTTCGGCGCGCAGTGCCTGTAAACGCTCCTTCATTGTGTAAGCCCCCTTCATTTCCACTCGAAATAAAAAAAGGCCCTCTCGTCACAAGGGACGAGAAGACCGTGGTACCACCCTAATTAGATCCGATTGGAACGCTCTCCTGCTAGGAGGTTGCAAACCAAGCCGTATCTCACTTGTTGCAGCGATAACGTGCCGCAAATCCGGGAACCTCTACTGTAGCAGCCTCACTGTTCGTGAAGTGCTTGTTCAAGGTACCTGCTCCGGAGTGAATTTCGACAGCCCTTTCTTCAGCAGCGCTCTCAATCCGCGGCGCCACCTCCCTGGCAAGTGGTACTGTGTACTTGTCTCCATCTAAGCATGTGTTAATCATAGTTATGAACCATCAATTAGTTATTTATTATATGTAATTTCGCGGGTTCATGCAAGGTAGATCAGGGTACAAAATACAGGATGGCTGAACATCACTTGATTATTTAAAGAGATCATGTGATATAATAACTGCTACTTATGCTCGGATTTGGTTCCGGACATGATTTTATAGGGGTTGAATTTCCTCTATTTATGCAAAGGGATGGGTGAGGGGCTACGATGGAAAGCAGGTATACGATTGGTCCGCCAAAAGAAACATATACAATCGAAGACAGAAGCACCGTCCTTAGATGACGCTTCAGGAACCACACGAATTCAGTGGCGGCAAGAACTGCTGGCCGGAGTCGTGTCCTTCTTCGCTATCGTCTATATTGTAATTGTCAATTCTTCGATACTCGCAGATGCTGGCATACCGCAAGAAGCTGGCATTATCGCAACTGTGCTTGCTTCGTCTGTTGGCTGCTTGTTAATGGGGATATGGGGCAAGTCCCCTATTATTCTTGTTCCCGGTATGGGCATCAATGCAATGTTTACCTACACGCTCGTTCACGGCATGGGCATGACATGGCAGCAGGCGCTAGGAGTCGTTGTATTGTCCGGCGTTTGCTTCACGGTAATTAGCTTCACGTCACTCGCGGGGCAGCTGCGGGCAGCAATTCCAGAATCATTGCAGGAAGCCATTTCTGTAGGGATCGGGCTTATGCTCGTCTTGATCGGTCTCCAGAAGGGCGGCGTAATCGTCCCCGATCAATCTACGATGATTGCACTGCAGTCATTTGCTGATCCGGGAGTACTTGTTACGCTCGCTACATTGGCGCTTACATGCATTCTGTTCATGCGCAACGTTCCCGGCAACTTGCTTATCGCCATTATTGGAGGAACGGCTCTCGCTTATCTAGTTGGAGCAGTGCCTAACGCTGGCGCGGCAACAGGCGGGGCTTTTTCATGGGCTGCATATGGTGATGTATTCGGTCAGTTCACGTTTCAAGGCGTGTCAGCTGTCACACTTGCTGTAGCAACGTTCTCGCTGACGCTCGTTATTGTGTTCGAAAATGTAGGACTTGTAAATGCACACCTGCAAATGAGCGGGAATTCGGAACGATTCAGTCGATCCTTGCAGGCCAATGCAATTTCCGTAATTACATGCGGATTGTTCGGCACAAGCCCGAATGTCGCGACGGTTGAAACGGCTGCGGGCATTTCTGCTGGTGGTCGCACGGGACTCACATCTATTGTGACAGGGATCCTGTTTGCATGTACATTGGTTGCATTACCGGTACTGACATTGGTTCCAGATCAAGCCGTAGCTCCGATATTGATCTTTATCGGCGGCTTGATGATGCCTAGCGTGAAGAAGATCGAATTCGATGCGATGCACAAGGGGCTTCCCGCGTTCTTCATTATCGCGTTCATCCCGCTCATGCACAGCATCGTCGACGGGATTGCAGTCGGGTTCATCAGCTACGCGTTGTTCCACCTTGCCGTTGGCAAGGGACGCGAAGTGAAGCCGTTGTTCTATGGGATATCACTGCTGTTCGTTCTGCACTTTGTGCTGCAGGCGTTGTAGAGTTAATAAGGTAACTAAGGGGAATTAAGTTGGTAGCCTGAGTTCAAGGATTACTCGACATCCTTCAACCTTTGAAGTTAGTCGGAGCAGAATAATAACTCTGTAAATAGTTATCCCGTTATCCTTTACGATGAAATAGAAAAAAACAAGAAGTGTGTGAAAGGGCCGACAAAATGTTGGCCCTTTTCATTTGAGTGCGAGGAATAGGCTGCGCAGTGGATATTACGTGGAATATACCTCTCCTGTAATCTCTTTAAACTGTTCAGGCGTAATTTTGCCGAACTCACAAAACTTACCCACGTATAACGGATCATTTGAATCTTTCTTATATATCCCCATATCATAGTAACGCTTCACGGTTGTATACCAATCCATCTTAGATCACTCCTTTTTCGGCTAATTGTAATAGTAGTGTTGCATGATCCTGCGTAAGCGCTGCGTTATGAGATTGCAGCTCATTCGTAGCTTCTGTGTGCTTATCACTCTTCGCTTCCAATTCGGCTACATGAAGCAGCAGCTTCGCATTTTCAATCCGGAGCTGATCCAGCTCAGTAGGAACTGGCTTTGGCTGCAAGGCTTCGATTTCTTCCTCCGTTAGGCCGTTGCTCCAATAGGAAGATGCGTCTACTGGTGTAGGACGTTTCGGTGCAGGCTTTCCGCTCGCCGGATCATGCTTCGCAAGAGCACCGAGATATTCGACGTAGGCGAGATCGTAATCGGCTTTCGCTTTGCGATAGCCATGTACGTCAAAGGTCGGTTCGTAGAGTCCGTCAGGCAATGGAATGGCTACTGTGTACCCGACTAGTTTCGTTTTAGCTTCAGTTAGTAGATTAGAGTCATTCTGCTGTGAAGCTATTAATTCTGCATCATCATCATTGGCGCCAGCCTGAACCGGCTCCATTCTATCAAAAACGCCCGTCACGGAGTCCGCAACGAGCCTTGGTTCAATGTATCGACCACTAAGGTCGGTTATGATTGCTTCTTTCAATGTTAGGCCTCCTTATTGTTCGGCATAGAAATAAATATTATCTAATGTTAACCACATATTCCCTGCCCCTGAATTAATATATACCGCCCCTGATTTTTCGACAGTAATATATGACAATAGCAATTGCTGGTCGTGTGAGATATTTATAAACTGCATTCTACGAGATGGACGATAACCTTCAGGCAAGAAAAATACATTGCTTGACGTTGCACCACCAGTTACAATCCCCCTCACATGCACAAAACCAAGTTGATCTTTCATATAACCGGTAGGAGCATCATCCCCTATGTTTCTGTCAACCCATTTATTTAGTAGGGTCGGCTTTATCCACGGAACGCTTGCGATGTCTTTTTCCGCTTTCTTATTCTCTACGATACTTAAACGAAGCTCTGAATTGCTTACAACTTTTACTATGTCATCAATAGTACTTCGTAAGTTGGTTCCAATCCTCCCTATTATGTCTTGAGATAGAGTCGAGTTCTGAATTGTATAAGTAACATGATAGATTGCTTTAGGATCCAAAATATAAGGCGGGTGTAGTTGAGCGATCGTTCCATATTCTTTTGTATGCTCTATACGCCAACGAGAATCTTTATTTCCACTATTATAGATATACTTAATATCTTCTGCTTTACCATATTTAAACGGCCTTGCATTAATATTAGCTACAGGATTGCCTAAGTTCCATTGATTGTATACATCAAGAAATGAATCGGTTATTTCACGTAATATAACTCCACTATTTACTTCAACTTGATTCCATCCTTGTCTAAATAAAAGGCCAGTTTCATATTTAAGAACTGGTTCAATTACTGGTTTCGTTTTTAAATACTGGAGTTTATAAGGTCTATAGCCTTGATTATTTAACGTAGTAGGAACAGTCGCCGAATAAGATCCCTCTACAATAGGAGCTCCTCCAGCCCCTGAATGTCTTGGTCCTACACCTGTAAATAACTTATACCACGCTTTTGTTCCCACCCCATTCCAAGAAGGGAAAGAATAATCAGCATTGTTCCCCATTTTCCAACCCAATAGATACGCCTTTATCTCATCCTCTGTAGGATCATAATCTTCACCCCAACCACTATCTTCGTTAGAAACACCAATATATAAATAACCTGTAGTTGGTTGCAAATGAAACGTGTCGGCAATCTTCACCTGCCCATCAATTTTCATCTGGCTTCCATCATATTTCGTCATATATTGCATACCATCGACTGAAACAGACCCGATACTTGAAAAGTTGGGAGTTAAAATCTGTCGCATACCATTTAAACTTTTGCTTGCTTGCCATTTTCTATTGACATCAACAATCACTTTCTTCCACCATTCGTGAACATAAGGCAAACCATCATCACCAACGAAAAGCACATCCGCATTGCAACCATTAGTCGAATTTGCAGCAAGTTGGCACTCAGTTGCCCATATGCTTTGAGTTTGAGGTGCAAATAAATGCTGTTTGTCACCAGGTACTAGCATTGGGTTTTTAAATTTATATTTACCAAGTGGTAAATTCCAATTACTAAACCATACATAGCATGTATCTCTTCCGGCCAAAAGTCCATCAATGTCACCACTATTAAAAGTCACATTTTGCTCTCTTGTGTAATGTACATAACTATCGAAATCCCAACCTACTGCAATCATTCCATCATGTTCGCATGAAAATGTGTAGGTTGTATTAGGTTGAATCGTAAATGCCCACCCTGTATATTGATTCTCAACACTTGCAGTTAATTCAATTTCATATGATGAAATTATATTAACTGAAGATTGATCACGTATGTTGGTGGCCTTCGGTTCAGTAAAAGGCCGTAGCAAATTCCCACTAGTAGTAATTGCATATGGATTAGTAACGTTGGTCATTGCATCCACGTATGGATATGCTGCAGAAACCTGCTCTGAAGTCATCGCATTAATCTTTTCTACTTCAGACGTTGGAATTTCATATAATCTGATCGCATCAAACAGACCGTATGATTCATTCATTTTGCCGAGGACTGCAAGATGAACTGCAAAGCGCGTTGCTTGATCCGATAATGTGAAAGCCATATGAACGGGCTGTAACATGTCACTAGAATCCACATTTCGAGTCATATGGAATTCCAAAGACTTGTCACCGTTATACTCAAGAGCCTCTAATCGAACCTTACCGAACTCTGAACCGTTCTTTATATAACCAACCACCACATACGATTTACCCGACGATGTATTTTCAATAAAACGATATGCATTTCCCGCCTCATAGACATTACCTAGTGTGACTTTTAAGCTCGATTCACCTTGAACTTTTTCGGACGTAAATTTTTCAGCAGTGACTGAATTAGTTTTCCATAGACTTGTATTTTCACAAGCTCCTGCATAACCAAGTAAATTAATCAACGTCCGCCCGCGAATCTCCCCCATGCGGAAGGGAGTGTCCTCAGGGACATCCACGATCTGCACACCTGGCTTCAGCGTAATATCCTTATACTCCGCCACATGGGCGTCCTTCAGGCCTTGCTCGATGCGGTTCAGATCCTTTTCCGTGACGGTGTCGTCATACTTCCAGTTTGTCTTCGCCTCGTATGGCATTATGCCACCTCCTTCACTGTAATCGGCTGCTTGATGATCGTATCGGATGTGAGCGGGATGTAGACGTCATTCGACGTCAGCACCGTGCCGTCAGCAGCCCGAAGCTCGATCAGCGATACACTGTCCACAGATCCCAGCGGAATCATATATTCCAGATTGACGACGCTCTTTGATACTTGCTTCACCGTAAACTCTGTTATCACATACGTTTTATTCAACACGACCTTGGCAATTCGCGTGTTAACATGGGTCGCCAGTTCTTTCAGCAACGTTGATTCGATCATTTAATCTGCACCTCCAGCCCGCGCTCAGCAAATGGCGAACGCCCCAGCTTCCACGTCGTTGAAAGCCTTGTCGTCCGCTTCAAATCCGAGCGATATATGTTCTCATTTACTCCTACATTGGATAGCAGTGCCGTCTCCTGTTGATAGACCAAGTTGGCAGGCTTCACTGCGTATACCGTGTGCCCAACCTCCTTGAATACGGCGGCATCCGTAATGTTGGCAACGATGCGCAGCAGGAAGGCGTCCGCATCTATAACAGCCCGCGCCTTGTCCTTGCCGAGCAAAAAATCCAGCTTCTCCTGCAAATACCGGATCGTAAACGGCGGCTTCGTCGTGTAGCGGTTGATGATCCGTCTGCGCCGGAAATCGATCGATTCCGCATCGCGATCCGGGAGAATATTCAGCATCCGCTCCCGCCTAGTAATCGCATCCTCGCTTGCTGTCATGACGAATTGATCGTCGAACAGCCTTTGCATGGCGGCCAGCAGCTTCTCCTTCTCTCCATCCTGCGTTTCCATAAGCAGAACCATTTCCTTCACGTCATGGTAAAAGTCTGGCAAACGCTTGAGTAACGGCTCAGCCATTCAAGGTCACCGTCCCCATGACCGGCAGCTCTTCCGTGTCCAGCTCCACATTGGCTCCCTTACCGTTCAGCTTCGTATCCGCAATATCCGCGATACCTTTTACATTCAGGATACGGGCTTCCAACTGACTCACACGCACGACGGTGCGGTCTTCCTCTTTCCAGCTCATTCGCAGCGTCCGCAGGTAATCGGCAATCACTTTTTCCACATCCGCCTTCACCTGTGACACGGATATTCCCGCTTCAAGTGTAAGCGTCGTCGATACATGTATACTTACGGACACTGCGCCCTTAATGGTGACGGTATGGCCGATCGGCGCGAAGCCCATCCCCTTCCCTTGATTCACCTCTGGGTCGATGATCGTCTGCACATCCTTCACCAGCTCAGCAGACGGAGATTCAAAGCTGCTCGAAATGATCGTGCACTTTACCGTGCCCCCGCCTTTCCAGACCGGGAATATTTTCACGCCGCCGACGCCTGAAAGAGAGGTTACCTTCTTCTTGTAGTCGGCTGCATTGCCCCCAAATGGCTGTTCATTTACGGCCTCGAAGAACCGACGGCGCAGCGATTCATCCGACTCCGCATCCGCGCCTGGCGCAATAACCTCCGCTAATTCGGCTCGGGCAAGACCATCCACGTAATCCACCGGCATCAAGGAGCCGTAGTATTCGTTTCCCTTAGCGCCCTTGCCTTCACATTCAAGTACGAACACACCTGCTGATAATCGTTCGATGACTACATAATGAAACTCAATCGTTGAAAAGCGAGACCGCAATGGCACATCGAATGGCTTACCAGTCGCATCATAAAACAATCCCTTGCGTTTGGCTGCAGCATCCGGCTTGCGCTTCACGCCATATTCAGCCGTACGCCGCTCCAAATATTCGCCGCTTGATGTATCCGCATACGACAGCTCATTTTGAAAATGCAAGTCCGTATAAGCCTGTACCAATTCCAGAGCAATCGGGGCAAGCGCATCGTAAATCATACTGCCTTCCCGCTTGTCCACATCATTCGGAACGCGTTCCAGCATCCGCCCCATAATGTCCTCCAAACGGGGCACGTTCCAAGTACCTTGTTCCCATTCAGCCATCCAACTTCACCTCCTTCGTCATTGCTAACTGCCCTAGAACCGTCTCTACTGTAAAATGGACTTGCAAGGCGTCTCCCGTCTGCTCGAAGGCAAACTCACCTACGCGCAAAATGCGATCATCCTGAAGCAGCGCTTCGGATATCGTGCGCTCCAGTTCCGACTTCACAAAGCCCAAGCTATAACCAATCTGCGCGCGAAGCTCAGAGCCATAATCTGGGCTATATATCAAATATTCAAATCGTTCGGTCAACAATATCTTAAGCACGGCTTGACGCATCGCTTCCAAGCCATCTGTCATTCCTAAAATGCGCCCTGCCTCCACATCCAGCCGATAGGTGCGTGTAGGCTGTTCCGTATACTCCACCATTACAGGTGTATCTTCATTCTCCAACTCGAACCTTGACTTCGGGATCATGCCCCCACCACCCTATCAAGGGCAACATAGCTTTGTCCTCCCTGCATACGGACTAACAGCAGTTTGTCTCCTACGTACAATCCCTCACGAATCGTAATCTCTTCCCCACCGACACGCACCTTGTGCTCTGTAAGCTGTTCCGTAATGACGAGAGCGGACTCCGGCAAGGTGAAGCGCTGTTCTACCTGCACCTCCAAGGGTGACACACTGAGCACCACACCATACAGCAGAGCTACTGGGCTAGATGCCTCCACCGCTCCTACACCCGCTTTTTTAATAATGTCCAGCATCATCCTCATTGCTAAATCTCCTTCAACGTTAATGACATCGTATGCCCTGAACCGCTCCACTCCTGGGAGCACTCCTCAATGAGCTTGTTTCGCAGATTCACATTCTGTTCAGGCGCAAAAATAGGGATGTTCATTCCGGCTCGAATGCGCACATCCCCTACAGCGTTCACTTTTATTGTTTTCTTCTCATGGTTATGGAGCTTCAGCAAGTTATCTCCAAGCTGTTGGATTTGAGCCTGATTCATCTTGTCATCTATCTTTTTGTACAGCTGCAGATGTCCCCATTTCGCCATATTGTTACTATCTTTTGATATAAAAGTTTCACGTACACCTTTTTCCGGATTGTCCCGATACATTTTGATATAGTTATACGTCCCATCATCTATGCTGGCCTTATAGGATATGCTCGTCATCTGACTCTCTTCGCCAATCCCGTAATCCGGCATCCAACTTTTCGCTTCCCGCAGCGTAAGTTTGCCGAAGTCGTCATACAGCACATAGATGATTTTGGTAGAGTTTAGGGTGAAATCAAGCGCGCGGAACATCATATCCAAGAGCTTCTTGTTGTCCTCCATAAAAGTTGGGATCTTATACTTCGTATCTACTAACTCTCCAAGCTTGATATCGAATTTTTTGGCAATATATCGAATGATTTCAGTAGCAGTCACGTTTTTAAGCATGCACCAGTCGTTCACCATCAAATAGCGCATCTGATCATAAGCAGTCAGCTTTACAGTATTGCTCTCATCCGTCTCTATGCTGAACACATAGCCGTAAAACACAGGCACTCCATCTTCTTGCACTCGGATAATATCACCATTATTGATGGTAAAGCTGTCCTGAAATATGGCTCCCTTACTAAAGGAAATCGATATGCTGGCAGGCTTGCCAACACGGGAGGTCGACCATGTCATACTCGAGATAAGCTGTGACATGTCCCACGCATTGCCATTGCGATTATCGACCAACACTTCCAACCTGTTCATTTCAAATATTCACCTCCTACGTCGCTGTGTCTCATTGCTTTCGAGGAAGTCGCAGAATACGATTCGGTTCCAGTTCATGCAGAGCCTCATCT
>Ga0102589_1002531_pt1 | contig 20873 bp, 19 predicted proteins | sample AraplaMF_Col_mLB_FD_76858 | JGI IMG/M metagenome (GOLD analysis project Ga0102589, IMG submission 76858) | Arabidopsis root microbial communities from the University of North Carolina, USA - plate scrape MF_Col_mLB | ecosystem: Host-associated > Plants > Roots > Endosphere | place: USA... | reverse complement strand
AAATGTTTACGCACTTTTTCAATTGCCATATGTAATACCTCCTTACAATACTAGGTTTTATTTTAACATAATTTTCAGAATAAACAGTTGTGTTATCTCCCTGAAATAACCTATTATAAAAACAGTTGGTATAAAATTACACTTTTGGAGGTGGAGCCACTGATTATGAAAGTGTTACAGTCTCTTTTTGTACTAATAGGATTATTATTTTTCACTGGAGTAGTTGCGCTATATGTAACATTTAGTGGTGGGCTACATTTTAGTGGACTACTCCTAACCATTCCGCTATGTATATTTGTCCTATTTGTTAGTTTAATTTTTAATTGGTTAACAACAACAAAACGGAAGATATGGTTAGCTGGAGTAATGGGTATTGCGTTGTTGATTGCTTCGATTAAGCCTATTCAACATTACTATAAAATGAGTATTCCAACTGTTGATGCAGAAGTTAATGTGTTAGTCTATCAACCTTTTACAGAGCAAAATAAAGTAGTAAAGTCAGATTCAAAGGCTTCATTGCAATTAGTTGAGCCACTACCACGCTTAGATGGGGCGACGGCGATGTATCCACTGTATGCTGCCTTTGTAGAAGCGACATATCCAAAAGGTAACTATCCATTTGATAGAAGTAAAGTGATGGTGAGTCGTACACCCGAAGCTTATCAAAATTTGATTTCAGGAGATGTTGACCTGATTTTTGTAGCAGCACCATCTGAATCACAAAAGAGGCAAGCTGAGATTAAAGGTCTTACATTAGACATGACCCCTATTGGACGAGAGGCATTTGTCTTTTTCGTCAATCATAAGAACAACGTAGAAAATTTATCATTGGAGCAGTTTAAACAAATATACGCTGGAAAAATTACGAATTGGCATGAGGTAGGTGGTGAAAATGCTGCGATTCGTGCCTTTCAGCGTCCAGCAGATAGTGGAAGCCAAACAGCACTTGAAAGTATTATGGGAGATACACCAATCATGGAAGCACCTGCTGAAAATGTTGCAACTGGTATGGGTGGTATTATTAATGAGGTATCACAATATCGTAATTATAAAAATGCCATTGGCTACACGTTTAGATTTTACTCAACAGAAATGGTGAATAACAAAGAAATTAAATTATTGTCCATTGATGGGATTGCGCCCACAAAGGAAAATATTCGTAATGGTACATACCCACTCGTATCTGAATTTTATGCTGTTACAGCAGGAACAGATAACCCAAATGTAAAGAAGTTTATCGACTGGATTGTATCAGATGAGGGGCAAGCACTAATTGAAAAAGTTGGTTATGTACGGGTAGAAAATGACTGAATAGTTTGCTATACTAGTATCACAATCAAATAGATAGTTTTCTAGGGTTCCGTAGCAAATGCTAGTCTGGTCCGAGAGAAAACCACAAATTGATTTTGTGACACGGAAGGATAAAAGCCTGGGAGGTACTGTTTACAGCAGTGCTCCGTAGGCTTTTTTTTTGGGCATCTGGGGAAAGGAAGTTAAGGAAAAAGGTCAATTCTGGGTTTAAGTTACCAACACTGATTGGGGGTAGGTCACCAAAACTGCTCGGGTAGGTCATCAAACTGATCAGGTATGTCTGGGAACGACTCGCTTTGCTCAAAGAGAACTGCTCATAAAAGTCATTCATCCGTGTCTAACAATAAAATGGAGGAATTCGCAATGAACAAACAATGGTTAAGTGTTTTAATTGCCGCTTTTTTTGAAGTCGGCTGGGTTATTGGCTTAAAGCATGCAGAGAATGCACTCGAATGGACTGGTACAGCTATTGCAATTTTTGTTAGCTTTTATTTATTAATTAAGGCTGGAGAAAGCTTACCGGTAGGCACTGTTTATGCAGTATTCGTTGGCTTGGGAACAGCGGGTACTGTGTGTGCTGATAGCTTATTGTTCGGAGAGCCATGGAAATTAGGTAAAATTTTATGTATCGTCGTTTTACTTGCGGGCGTCGTCGGTTTAAAGCTAGTGACAGGGGAGCCTAAAGAAAAAGAGGTGAATGAATAATGGCATGGTTTGCATTAGTAGTCGCGGGGCTATGTGAGATGATGGGTGTTTATATGATTAGTAAATATAATAATGCTAAAAGTATTAAAAATTTAGTGTTATTGATTTTTGCGTTTACATTGAGCTTTGCTGGCCTTGCATATGCCATGGAAACATTACCGATGGGTACAGCCTATGCAATTTGGACAGGAATTGGAGCGGCAGGTGGTGCATTACTTGGTATGTTGTTGTTCAATGAATCTAAGGATTGGAGACGTATTGTTTGCATTGTTCTTGTTTTAGGGGCAGCAATATTTTTGAAATTATTATCTTAGTTAATAGTCATCTGGCATCGTCTAATCGTTGCGGGGTGACTTTTTTATTGATCATAAAAAAAGACAGACAACCATTGTCAGTTGTCCGTCGTTTGTTAAAAATTATTTCTTTACATCCTTCGTCCATTCAGCAACTTTGTCTGCATTGGCTTCTACCCAATCTTTAGCAGCTTGTTTTGGGTCTTTGCCATCCATAATTTCTAGCATAACACTCTCTAAGTCTTTTGATGTCCAGTGGAAGTTATCTAGTACAGAATATACATCTGGTTGATCTTCTTTTAAACCTTTACGAGCGAATGTGTTAATCGTTTCTTCGCCACCAAAAACGCCTTTTGGATCTTCCAAGTATTTAAGATCATATTTAGCGAATTTCCAGTGAGGAGACCAGCCTGTCACGACTATGTCTTCTTTATTTTTAATTGCTTTAGCAAGAGAGGTTGTCATCGCACCAGATGAAGAAGTTAATAGATTCCAATCTGCTAAATTATCATATTCATCTAAAGCTTTTTCAGTAGCAGCTGTAATCCCAGCACCAGGTTCAATACCTGTAATTGTGTGATCTGCTTGATTTTTTAAATCCTCAATCGAATTAACGTCCATATAGCTTGGTACAACTAGACCTATTTTGGCACCAGAAAGGTTTTCGCCAAGTTCATCAAGATCGTCCTTATATTTTTCGTACTGTGGGGCATGAGTATTTGGTAACCATGCAGCTACCATACCATCTGCTTCACCTTTTGAAACAGCCTCCCACATAATTGCATTATCAAGTGGTGTTAATGTTACATTGTAGCCTAAATCCTCTAGCACCTGACCAACTACATTCGTTGAAGCAATTTCTGTATCCCATTCAACGTAGGCTAAATTGACGTCCTTTGAGTTACCATTGCTCTTGCTTGAATCATCACCACTACATGCGGCTAGCAAAAAGCCAAGCCCTAGAGCCATTCCTAATTTAGTTAATGTTTTCAGTTTCATCGAATCTTCCTTTCATTATTAATAGTTTTCTATCAAACTACAAAAAGTAAATCTCAGCAGTGAAAGTGAAGAACTAAGATTTGCGTTAATCAATTGCTTTTTTCTATACGGCTTTCTTCTTATTAAAGCTTTGAGTTAAACGGTCTATTATAATAGCGAAAATTACTAGACCTAAACCAGCAACAAAGCCATTTCCAACTTGTGTACGTTGTAGTGCAGTTAATACTTCGCGTCCAAGACCAGGTGCACCGATCATTGAGGCAGTTACAACCATTGACAGAGATAGCATAACAGTCTGGTTAATCCCCGCCATTATAGTTGATTTTGCAAGTGGGATTTCTACTTTAAATAGTTTTTGATTTGAAGTACTACCATATGAATCCGCAGCTTCTACTAATTCTTTTGGTACTTGGCGAATTCCTAGGTTCGTCATACGTACAGTTGGTGGTAAGGCGAAAATAACGGATGCAAATACGCCAGGTACGATCCCAATACCAAAGAAGGCAACGGCAGGAATCAAGTACACGAAGCCAGGCATTGTTTGCATGAAATCGAGTATCGGCTTAATCACATTTTCTGCTACAGTTGACTTGGACATTAGAATGCCAAGTGGAATACCAAAAATAATTGAAATGATACTTGAGAAGATCACGAGCGTAGTTGTTTCCATAAGATGTGTCCATAAGCCTTGATTATAAATAAATAACAAACCAAGTAATGAAAATGTTGCGAGCCCGAATTTTTTGCCGGTTATGAAAAAGGCAAGAATGACAATAAGTAAAATAAGGATAATCGGGGGAATGCTCACTAACAAATCAGTGACCTGATTCATGAGTAGTTTTCCATTTTTTTGAATCAAGTTAAAAAACACTGAAAAATTACTCGTCAACCAGTCCATAACTGATTCTACCCATGGTCCCAATGGTATAGCTGGGATATTGTCTAAAAATTTATTCATTTGCAACTGCCTCCTCATCGCTAGTTGAAAGTGCTTCGATGACAACGCCCCGGATGAGAACACCAAGTAAGCGCTCATCTTTTACAACTGCAATAGGAGTAGGAGAATTATAAATCATTCCTAAAATATCCTGTAAAAGCATATCTGGTGGAACGGTTAACATATCTGATTGAACAATTGAATGTACCGTTTGTTCTTGTCTTTTAGCTGCAGCCCGAGCGTCGTCAGCTGTAATATAGCCTTTTAAATGTCGGTTTTTGTCAACAGCCATTAGTAAACTAACTGTTTCTTCACGCATTCTTTTAAGTGCTACGGTCGGTCCATCTACATCTACATTGACATATATAGGTCGAACCATGGCATTTTCAGCAGTTAATACTTTAGAGCGATCGACGTCTTCTACGAAGGTTTTAACATAATCATTTGCAGGATTTGTTAAAATTTCTTCTCCTGTACCAATTTGAATGATTGAGCCATCTTTCATAATAGCGATACGATCACCGATACGTAATGCTTCATTCAAATCGTGGGTGATAAATAAAATTGTTTTTTTCAATGTGCTTTGTAAGTCGAGTAACTCATCTTGCATTTCTTTTCGAATTAATGGATCGAGTGCTGAAAAAGCCTCATCCATTAGTAATATTTCAGGGTCATTTGCAAGTGCCCGTGCTAAACCAACACGCTGTTGCATACCACCTGATAATTGACTTGGATATTGGTCCTTATAAGCAAGTAAGCCTGCATTTTCGAGAGCCTGCTCTGCCTTTGCTTGTCGTTCTTCCTTTGAGACGCCTCTGATTTCAAGACCATATTCAGTATTTTGAAGAAGTGTACGATGGGGGAATAAACCGAAGTTTTGAAAGACCATACTCATTTTGTTTCTTCTTACATTACGTAAACTCTCTTTGCCCATTTTAGAAATATTTTCACCATCGATGTAAATATTTCCACTTGTAGGCTCTATGAGACGGTTTAAAAGTCGAATAAGTGTCGACTTCCCACTTCCTGATAACCCCATAATAACGAAAATTTCACCTTCATTTACGGTGAAACTTGCATCGTATACACCAACTGTTGCACCTGTTTCTTTTAAGATATCAGTCTTGCTTTTTTGTTGCTTGACGAGTTCTAATGCTTGGGGAATATGTTTCCCGAAAACTTTAGAAACATGTTCCACTTTTATTTTTTCCAATAGAACCACTCCTTTCGTAGATCAATTTAGCCTTGGCGTAATGGGTGTTGCTTACTTACGCACAGATAATTGCCACTGGACGTGGCGTTCTTTAGGCTGAGTCCCTCTATTTCAGTAGGTGTTTGGACACACACTGAATGAAGATAAATACTATTTGAGGATAATGATACCCAAATATAAACAAGTAACAACTTAACCCTAACAAAGAGTTGTTACTTTTGTCAAATCGAGAAAATAGAAAAAAACCGCTTAAACGCTGTTATATCAGCGTTTAAGCGGTTTTTAATTTGGATATAAAAAGCTCTGAACTCGAGCGAAACTTTCGTCATTACCGATAAAGTATATAATATCTCCTTCCTCCAAGGACACATATGGACCGGGAGATAGTAATAATTCATTTTGACGACGAATTCCGACAATCGTACTAGATGTATTTTGCCAAAAATTCAATTCCTGTACTGTTTGGTGGATACAAGGGCTTTCAGCTGTCATCTCTAATTGATAAGGAATAAACGGATTGACGGATCTGAAATGTTCAGTTCGACTAATCAGTTGTTTAGTCTTTTCCTGCAGGTTTATTAATTCTTGGTGCTGCTTATGGATGCTAGTCATAAGCTCATGTTGCAGTTCGTGGACTGATTGAACATCATGGAATTGGCGGACAAAATGTGCAGCCTTTTCATATGAGATGATAATAACCCCACTACCTTTAGTGGCCTCAACGATTTCTAAGTCCTGTAAGACAGCGATCGCTCTTCTTGCAGTTTCCGCAGAGACATTGTATTGGCTTGCTAGAGATGATCTTGCGTAAATTTTATCGCCAATTCGATATTTTCTTTCCACGATTTTTGAGGCAAGATCGACAGCAATTTGCTGGTATTTTGGCTGTTTCACCTGCACATTTTTTTCTAATTGCATTCTAAACTTCCTTTCGTCATTACAGTTCCCTCAGCTTATTATAGACTAGCCTGCACAGAAAAAATAGCATCTCCATAAGCTATTAGTATATGATAAAAACGTAATATAGCAGTTTTTGTTTCTAATTCATTTTTTATATTGAATGGGAGCTATAGTTTGACAGGACTTAGTTATTATTATAAACTAAGTTACATTATGTAAGTGTTGTGAAAATACAAGTACTCAGTTAGAACGTTTAGCTAGCTGTTAACAATAGAAGGTTGGAGAAAATATGACAATTACTACTAAAGTTTTGGATATAGTGAAAGACAAAATGACGATCGTGAAGCAATCAGAAACTGAAAGTATTTGCTTAGTTGGTCCAGTAAAATTACCGGTAAAACAGGGTGAATTTTCAGCAACATTTCAATGGTATAACTGGATAAAAGTAGGCGCAAATCCGTCAAAAGAGGAAATTATTGATGGATTAGCATCTGCAAACTTAGCCTTTTTACAACAGTCCTCAGTGCTTGTTTATGGAGATTTTGCAAATGCAGAGGATGCTTTAATTCGCATGCATAGCATTTGTCATACAGGTGATATTTTTGGAAGCCAGCGCTGTGACTGTGGTTATCAATTACATGAATCGATGAAAATGATTGTAGAGCATGGCTGTGGTGCTATTTTCTATTTAGCAGATCATGAAGGTCGTGGCATCGGGTTATTCTCGAAATCTCTTGCGTATTTATTACAAGAAGAGGGCTTAGATACGGTTGAGGCAAACCATGCTTTAGGCTTCCCTGACGATACTCGTTCTTATGAAGATGCCATTACTGTTTTAGCTGCACTTCGTTCAAAGCCAGTTACACTGATTACTAACAATCCTAAGAAGCTTGCCGCATTACAGGCACATGGTTTAGCAGCGGAAGGACATGTCCCATTATGGGGAGGATTAACGGAGACAAACCGTTTTTATTTAGACACAAAAGTAGAGAAATCTGGACATTTGCGCGAAGAGAAGTGAGTGGAGGAACGAAGATGACAATAGATGAAAAATATATGCAGTTAGCACTTGATTTAGCCGCTAGTGCAAAAGGAAATACGAATCCTAACCCACTAGTAGGGGCTGTAATCGTCAAAGACGGTGTCATTGTTGGAACAGGTTTACACAGAAAAGCAGGTGAACCACATGCGGAGGTGCATGCATTCCGTATGGCTGGAGAACATGCTAAGGGTGCGACACTTTATGTAACTCTTGAGCCGTGTTCGCATTATGGAAAAACTCCTCCTTGTGCAAATTTAGTGAAGGAGTCAGCAGTTAGTCGTGTAGTTGTAGCTATGCAAGATCCAAATCCTGCTGTTGCTGGACGTGGTATTCAATTGTTACGAGATGCGGGCATTGAGGTAGAGGTTGGTATTTTAGAAGCTCAAGCTCGCCGTTTAAATGAACGTTTTATTCACAATATGCTAACAAAACGACCATTTATTATTTCAAAATACGCGATGACATTAGATGGGAAAATAGCTGCCCATACAGGACATTCCAAGTGGATAACTGGTGAGGCAGCACGTGAGGATGTTCACCATATTCGTCATGAGGTGGATGGTATTTTAGTTGGTGTTGGTACTGTTTTAGCTGACAATCCATCCTTAACAACAAGATTAAAAGAAGGTTACGGAAAAAATCCAGTGCGCATCATTATGGATAGCTCCCTTCGTACACCTGCACATGCCAATGTTCTGAATGTAGAAGAAGCGAAAACAATTATTGTATGTAGTGAGAATGTCAGCCAGGAAAAAATAACAGCATTTGAGGAAAAAGGCGTGACAGTATTGCCAGTTCGACATGAATCTGAGGGGCTTGTTGTTGATGATATGCTTGAAAAACTATATCAATATGGCATTACGGATATTTTAGTAGAGGGTGGAAGTACGATCAACGCTTCATTTTTACAGCAAGGTGCTATTAACAAATATGTGATATACATAGCGCCAAAAATTCTCGGTGGTCGTTTATCATTGACACCTATTGCCGGTCACAATCCATCTACTATGGATGAAGCATGGGATGTAGAATTTGCTTCGTTTGAGCAAGTTGGGCAAGATTTACGTATTACTGCTTACCCAAAGATAGGTGAAGAAAAGTGAATTATCAAGCAGATGTTTGTATCGTAGGGGCTGGGCCAGGCGGAGCACTTCTTTCGCACTTACTAGCGAAAAAAGGTCTTTCCGTGATTCTACTGGAACAAAACGCAGCACTTGGGCAGGCATTTCGTGGTGAGCATTTAAACGAAGAGGGTGAGTCTGTTTTAAAAAGTCACCAACTTTTTGAAGCAGTTGAAGCGCTCGGTATATTACGTATGGGAAAGCTAGAATATTACGCAGAAGGTAGAGCAATAAAAACTATTCTTCCTGATGATGCTGTAGGGCATTTGGGAATTCATGTTCCTCAAGCAAATCTATTAAAGGGGATTTTACAAGAAACGCAGAATTTTCCGCACTTTTCTTGTTTCCTAAATACGAAGGTGACACAGCTCATAGTTGATTCTTTGGGCAGATATACAGGTGTCATTGCATCAAGAGATGGGAAAACCATTGAAATTAGTAGTCAGTTAATTATCGGTGCTGACGGTCGTTACTCTACTATTCGTAAGAAAGCACACATTGAAATTCAAAAGCATAAACATGGCTTTGATTTATTGTGGGCAAAAATTCCTGCCCCTCGGGGATGGGAGCCATCCATTAAAATGGCATTAATAGGTGATAAACAGCTATCCTTATTTACACAGGTAGGTGGGTTCATTCAAATCGGCTGGAATATTGAACAAGGCAGTTTTCCTCAGCTCAGAAAAAAAGCATTTACACCATTTATCCAACAGCTTTCAGATCAATTTTCGGAACTGTCAGATACTGTAAACGAACATATCAGATCTTGGCAAGATTTTGTCGTGCTTGATGTATTCAGTAGTCATTGTGACTGCTGGGGGACAAAGGGACTTGTGCTATTAGGAGATGCTGTTCACACGATGACACCCACTGGGGCATTTGGGCTTAACAGTGCACTTAAGGATGCAGATTGTCTTGCGTCACTATTAAATGAAGATACGCTTGTTCATTTTAACGTACAAGATTTTCAACAAATGCGCGAGCAAGCCATTGAAGAAGTATTAGCGAAACAAATTGAAAAAGAGCAAACATTTGCGGCTAACTTCATCAACAAGGCTTCTTGAAGGGAAGAAAAACAACATGAAATTTGGCTTTGATATAGATGACACACTCATAGATTTACGAGCACACGCCTTTGCGCTCTATAATAAAAAACTTGGCAAAAATGTTGGGCTAGAAGTATTTCATGCTTTGCAAAGAGTTGAAATTCACGAACCTTTTGGATTAACAGATGCAGAAGGAGCGGCGATGTGGAATAGTTCATTAGAGGAAATTTATTTTACAGATTGTCCTTCTTTTGAGAGAGCTTTAGAGACGCTTCAAGATTTGGCACAGCAGGGACATGACATTTATTATATTACTTCACGTCCTAAACAATATTGTGAGCAAACACAAGCATGGATGAAAGCACAAGGATTTCCAATCACTGAAGGTCACTTTTTCTGCGGAATGCAGGATACAGAGAAAGTGGCGATCATCAAAGAACTAGCTTTAGATGTTTATGTAGATGATAAACCAGCTGTTTTAGAAACACTACAAGATGTGAATACAAAAGTGATTTTAAAAAATCAATCCTATAATAAGCATGTTGAACTGCTACGCTTAAATCATTGGCAAGACTTCTTAGGATTAGTAAATAATTAACTTTTCACTATAACTTGTAGTTGATTTCTGTTCCGACTGGACCTAAGTTGTTGCTGTCGCTACGCTTTCGCACAGAGCTTCATGGGGGCGTCCAGTCTTCACTCCAATCAACTAATATCAAGGGTGTATTTTTAACAAATGTCATCCACAACTTTTGATGATAGCTGAATACTTGAAGCAATAAACCTGAATAGAAAGCACTTAAAAAGTGAATCTATTCAGGTTTATTCGTTTTATCAATACAATTGTTTTTCGATTTCTAATGTAACGCTTTGAATAGTTTCAATTAATAAATTTTCATCGTAGTCACTGTAACGTACTTCTGGTATTACGAGTGACACTGATGCAATTATTTGGTTGGAAGCATTTAAAATCGGTGCAGATACAGAACATGCTCCACGCACACGTTCGCTATTACTTTTCGCAAACCGTTGAATATGGATATCCTTTAATTCCGTTAACAGCTGTTCTTTTGAAAGTATTGTCTTATCAGTGATACGTTCAAGACTTATATTCTCTACATATTCTTCAACATTTGGCATAAATGCGAGCAATATTTTAGATGATGCACCTGCATAAAGGGGAGAGGTGTCACCTACAAACATTTTCGTTGAAAGTGGATATGTTGAATCGTAGTTTAAAATACATCGTCTCTCCAACCCATCAATAATATTCATGGAAACACTTTCGCCGATTTCTTCGTTTAACCTTTTTAAAATAGGCTCTGCGACAATAATAAGACTTGATTCTTCTTTTACTAAATTGCCTAGATACAGCAGTGAATGACCTAGTTGATAGCGTTTAGTACGTTCATCTTTGTGTAGAAATCCTTCGTACACAAAGGTAGAAACGAAGCGCTGTAAACTGGATATGCTAATCCCTGTTTTTTTACTTAACTCAGTTAGGGAAAGGCTTGGTTCATCTTTTGAGAAAGCTTTTAGCACTTTAATAGCTTTGTGCAGCGATGACATAGTATAGTTTTTTTCGAATATCTCCTGATTCATCCCGTCACCTACGTAATAAAATTTTCTTCGACATCTGCCGGAGGATTTATCTTCAGATATACATGCCGTTATGCTTGTGCCTATAAAAGCATTTATAAAATGAAGATAAACTGGCTAATCACCATAACGTGGGGTTGATTTCCGTTCCGACTGGGCGCTTTTATCGCTGCCGCTTCGCTTTCGCGCAGAGCAAAGCTTCTTGGGGGCGTCCGATGAGCCGCTTGGGGCAACAGGATGTTGGTCACGAAGGCGTTATCACAGGATGTGATGCTCTTAGCCTTCGTTCCCCAATCGCTAATCCCCAAGGAGTCGCCCAGTATCCACTCCAATCAACTTATCCACATGACATACTTTTTAATAAAATGTCATACCAAACTATCAGTGATGAACCATTAAAGTACTTCTATTATAGCGTAATTTTATTTTTGTAGAGAGGACTTTTGGAATTCATTTGTATGTTCTCCAAGTATCGGTGGTGCTAATTTATATTGAATATCTAAATCAGAGAACTTTAACGGGCTTTTGATGAATCTGACTGTACCATATTGTTCGTGTTCTATCTCACCAATCATGTCTCGTGCCATAAATTGTGGTTGTTCTAGTGCTTCAGCAATCGTGTTCACACGTCCAGCTGGAATTTTGTATTGTTGCAATAAGGTAATCCATTCATCCCGTGTTTTTGTCATTGTAATGTCAGTAATCATCCGAACGAGCTCCGCTTCATGTTGCTTGCGCATCGTATTTGTTATAAAGCGAGGATCATTGGCCCATTCCTCACGTTTCATCATCGTGCAAAACTTTTTAAATTGTCCATCTGTACCAACGCAAATCATTAAAGGGCCATCCTCACAGTTAAATACTTGATATGGCGCAACATTATTATGACGATTACCTAGCCGTTCTGAGATAAAGCCTGTATTTAAATAAGCACTTGCTACATTTGCTAAGCTACTCATCTGAACGTCTAATAAAGCTAAGTCAATAAATTGCCCTGTATTTGTTTGGTCGCGCATTCGCAAAGCGGCTAAAATACTAATGACGACATAATTTGAGGTTAAAATATCTGCAATAGGGACACCAACTTTTGTCGCTTCTCCTTCAGTTGAGCCAGTGACATGCATTAAACCACTCATTGCTTGAATAACTGGATCGAAGCCTGGTTCGTGCGCAAGAGGACCAGTTTGACCGAATCCTGTAACTGCACAATATATGATTCTAGGATTCACTTTACTTAATTCCTCATAGCTGAGCCCCATACGCTCCATGTCTCCCGTTTTAAAATTTTCGAGGACGACATCAGCATCTTGGACAAGTTCTTTCAATTTTTCTCTACCATCTATTGTCTTTAAATCTAATGTGATCGATTTTTTATTGCGATTGGCACATAAATAATACGTACTTTGACCATTCACAAATGGCCCCCAATCACGCATACTATCAGAGCCATCTGGATGTTCTATGCGAATTACTTCTGCTCCTAAATCGGCCAACATCATGGAGCCAGCAGGAGCAGCATAAACGCGAGATAAATCTAATACTCGAATATTTTCAAGAGGTTGCATTGTTCGTCCTCCTTAACTCGTCATTTATAAACAGGCTTACGTTTTTCAACTACTGCGTTTACACCCTCTTTAAAATCATCTAGCTCTGTTACAATAGCCATTTGTGACGAAATATAATCAAGGGCAGTACGTAAATCCATTCGTTGACTTTGATAAACAGCACGCTTTATGAATTGCAATGTCGTAGTCGGACGACTTGCTAATTCCTTTGCATAATTCAATGTGTATTCTTCAAGCTCATGGTCTTCTACAACAAATGTCACAACACCTTTGTCTTTTGCTTCATCAGCAGTTAATACACGGGCTGTCCAGAACATATCCAATGCTTGATCGATACCGATTAATTTTGGTAAATAATAAGCGCCACCGTCGCCCGGCACGATTGCAACATTAATATAGCTTTCTGAAATCTTCGTAGATTTTGCAGCAATCCGTATATCGCACATTAAGGCCATATCAAGTCCTGCGCCCATTGCAAACCCATGCACCTGTGCAATAACGGGCTTATCAATCTCTTCAAGGAGAAGGGGGATACGCTGAATCTTTTTCCAAAGAGAATTTTTTCGTGCTAAACCTGTAGAAGAGATATCGTCCTCGCTTTGGAAAAATCCTTCACCAGCTTGCATCGCCTTAATATCCCCGCCAGCGCAAAATGATTTTCCATTACCTTTTACGATGACAACACGAATATCCTCTGAATCACGAACAGTTTCAAGGGCTTCAATCCATTTAGCGATCATCTCTTCACTAAAAGCATTGTACGCTTTAGGTCTATTTAATGTAATTGTGGCAACATGGTCTTGCACTTCAAAAAGTAAATCAGTCATTGATAACACTCCTTATCATTTCATTAGTGGTTTGTCACAAATTAATTAATTATCCTTCCACTTTGAGAAGTGGCAAGCTAGAGCTAGATGAAGTTAAATATTCCCATAGACTATCTCCGCTATTTTCTAATAGTTGAGTTGCGACCAAATTAGTCCAATAAGAGGTGCTGGCACCTTCATCGCGCCACGACCAAAGTCTACGTGTAAATTGATGTAAACTATGCTCGTGTGTTGTACCAATTGCAGCGTGCACTTGATGCGCAATTGTTGTCACTGCTTGAATAATTTCCTCGAAGCGAATGCAGGCATATGCAACTTCACTATTTTGATTGTTCATCTGAAGCGCTTCGGTTACATTATTAAATGCTGCAAGAGCGACGGCCGTTTCACCTGCTAAATGTACAATATGCTGCTGGACGAGCTGGAAGCGATGAATCGGTCGCCCGAATTGCTCACGTTCTTTCGTATATTGAACAGTTAAATCATTTATTTTATCGACGGCACCAGTCATCAGTGCTAATTGAAAGGCAGAATTGAGTGTTGTTAAAGCATGTATATCGTCAGAAGATAAGCTAGCAGATACTTGTGAAACTGTAGCATCATGGAATATCACGGTATCACGTGGCTCACCTGCTAAATTAGTACCTAGCTTCATTTCAGCGTGGCTTAAATCTATTTCTACAAGATGAGTACCCTCCGTGCTATAGGCAAGTGACACTAGGTGTTTTGTATGACGTGCCCAAGGAATTTGAATCGCTTCTCCAGTTAATTTGCCATTCTCTAATGCAAAGGCTTGGTTAGGGCAGAGCATATACGTCGCCAAATCCTCAATTATTTGTAAACTAGTAAACTCTAATAAATAATTTGCAAATGTTGTTTCTGCAAATGGAATCGGTGCAGCGTATTTTCCAGTTAAACGAACAATATTCAATAAATCCTCTATGTCGCCACCTGCACCGCCATTTTCTTCTGAAATGGCTACAGCTGTCATACCGCTTTCTTTAAACAGATCCCATAGTTCTGGTGCCCAATGACCTTGTTCCACTGTATCGACTAACTCTTTATCGACTTTTTCTTTTAACATGCGCTCTACAACATCAACGATCATATCTTTCATTTCACTCATTGAGCTACAACCCCTTTCGCTACAACGCCATACAGTACTTCTGAAGTACCTCCTCGAATAGTGAAACCCGGTGCATGCAAAATGGATTCAGCCATAAAGCGATCGATTTTACGATGCGCATCAAGTGTTGGATAAGTCTGTACGATTAAGCGTGTGATTTCAGGAATACTTTGCTCAAATTTCGTACCGAGTGCCTTCACAAGTGCTGCAGGAATAGATACGTCTTCACCATTACCAGATTCTAAAAGCTGAGCTACTCCAATTGACAAATTACGTAGACCCCAAAGACGAGCTACTATTTTTGACGCTTGCTGTAACCCTTCTAAATTGTTTTGGCGCTTTAACTCTTGAATAAGCTCATCGATTAATGGGAATGTACTCAATATTCGCTCTGGACCACTACGCTCAAAGGCAAGCTCTGCTAAACCTTGAGCCCAACCATTACCGATTTCTCCAACAACCATATTGTCAGGTACAAAAACATTATCAAAGAACACTTCGTTGTAATGATGCTCACCAGTTAAAAATTTGATCGGAACAACAGTTATACCTTTTGCATGTAAATCGACAATCAACTGACTGAGCCCTGCATGTTTACTTTTCCCATCAAAAGGACTTGTACGTACTAAAGTCACCATATAGTGGCAAAGATGTGCGTTACTCGTCCATATTTTTTGTCCGTTGACAATCCATCCTCCCTCTACTTTTTCAGCGCGTGTGCTAACCGAAGCTAAGTCAGAGCCACTATTTGGTTCACTTAAACCTATGCCGAAGTAGCATTCACCTTTCACAATTTTCGGTAAGAAATATTCACGCTGTTCTTCCGTTCCATACCGTAAAAGAAGTGGTCCTGTTTGGCGATCAGCAAACCAATGTGCTGCAACTGGAGCTCCAACGGCTAAAAATTCCTCCGTTAAAATGTATCGATCAATGGTACTCCTCTCTTGACCGCCATATTTTTTAGGCCAAGTTAAGCCAATCCAACCTTTTTGACCAATTAATTTAGAGAATTCAGGGTCATCTCCACTTAGCCAAGAGTCACATTTAGGCGTGAAAGTTCCTTTTGCTAATTCATCCTTTAGAAACGTTCGAACATCTAAGCGAAATTGCTCCTGCTCTTGTGTAAATTGCACAGTTGGTAAATGAAACATTTGATCACTCCTTATATTTTACCGTAATGTGGTAAATGTTATTGTATATGTGTATTTTATTATTGGTAATAACTGTAGTCAATTACTTTTTGGAATTATTAGAAAATTATTGTTAGTGGAGTGATGAACTAAGTATCGAAAATAAAAAAATCAGTGGAAAAATGGAAAAATGCAGAATAAACATGTTACTATGTAGAAAATTCTGTAATGGAGGTGTGGGCATGCAATTAGCTATCAAAACTTCCCAAAAAATAATGCAAGTTTTATCACCACAATTAGTACAGCATTTAGAAATCCTGCAATATTCAACAAATGAGTTAGAACAGTATATTTATGATAAGGCTACTGAAAATCCATTGTTAGTTGTCACGGATGCGACGGTAAAAATGCAATATGAGGAAATTATGCAATTAGCAAGCTATTCCGATAAGAGTTATTCTGCGCAAGCACCGCAATATCACTCATTTAATCCCATTGAGATGAAGTTTGCTGTAAAAGAAAGCTATGAGCAGTATTTATTGGAACAAGTACCTATGCATAAAAATCTATCTTCTGTAGATTTAAAAATCTTAACGTTTTTAATTCAATCGTTAGATGAACGTCTATTTTTAGATGTTGATGTAGAAATTGTCGCAAATAAATATAATACAAATGTTTTGCATGTGGAGGCACTATTGGACTTACTTCAAACTTTCGAGCCAGTAGGAGTAGGGGCACGTAATTATAAGGAGTATTTACTTATTCAGGTAGACAGTGATGCGCTTGCACCGAAATTAGCCTCTCGATTTATCGAAGCGGATTTAGAGCTAGTAGCAGCGCAGGCTATTAAACAATTAAGTAAAAAGTATAAGACGTCTCTAAATAACGTGAAGAAAACTGTCGACTATATAAAAAGTTTAAAACCAGTGACGACAGGAGATAAATTCGAAGCGATCCCATTTGTCATTCCAGAAGTTGAAGTAGAAAGATTAGGAGAGGAATGGCTGATTAAATTAAATCGTGGATATTTACCAAACGTCACTATCGATAAACAATATGTTGAAATGCTAAAGAATGATCCGAACTGTAAAACATATTTTAACGACACAATGAAAGATGCTCTTTTATTATTACAAGGAATCGAACAGCGTGATAAAACACTGTACGAATTAGCTAGATTGCTAGTGGAATTGCAGGAAGATTTTTTCCATAAAGGCATTGAAGCATTAAAGCCTATGCGGTTAAAAGATATTGCAGATATTTTAAGTCTACATGTTTCAACGATTAGTCGAGCTGTTCGTGGAAAATTTATTAAAACCGCCCATGGTGTATATGCTTTACAATCGTTATTTACAAAAGGAGTAATGAATATTTCTGGAAAAATGGATTCTATTATGTATATTAAAAAACGGCTCAAACAGTTGATTGAGACAGAGGATAAACAAAAGCCGTTAACTGATCAACAGCTTACAAATACGTTAAGCGCTGAAGGTATCCAAATATCTAGACGGACAGTAGCGAAGTACAGGGAAGAGATGAATATTATGAGTTCATTTAATCGTGTATATGGATAGGATAGATGATGTAAATAAACTGTTAATGATGTATTTTTGCATCAAAATTTGAAAAATGCATATGAAAGATTCATAGTTGCCGCTCGCATTCATCAGAAAACATTTGTTGCTGAAAAATATCATCAAAAATTCAGGGTTACGCTCTGCGCGAAAGCGAAGCGACAGCGGCAAATGTTTTCTGTAGCGAAAGCGAAGCGTCAGCTACAAAGCGCCCGGCCGGAATGGAAATCAACCTCACGCTATGCTGATGAACATTAAAATTACTGATGTAGAAAAATCTACTAACAATAGATGGACAGATTGATAATTTTTTTTGAAATTTTTAATAATTGAGTAGGTTTGGCATCAGAATTGCTCATTAAACGGTAGACATTGATGTAGAGGAAAGGGGCTAGTAAATGTCTACATAAAACATAAAAGGGGTGGTTTAATGGGGGCTTTGCAAAAATCACTGAAAACACGGCATATTACAATGATTTCCATTGGAGGGGTTATTGGAACAGGACTCTTCGTCGGGACAGGAAAAAATATTTTAAGTACCGGTCCGGCAGCGGTGATTTCATATGCGATTGCATGCTTACTCATAGTTCTGATCATGCAAATGGTTGGGGAAATGGCATCTGGAGAAATAGTATTAGGAAAGAAATCTGGAGGTTCAGCAGAGCTAGGTTCATTTGCTTCTTATGCAGGGAAGTATATTGGCCCATGGGCAGGTTTTACAGTTGGATGGCTTTATTGGGCAAGCTGGGTTTTTATTGTAGGGTTAGAAGCAGCGCTCATAGGGGGAATGCTGCATAATTGGTTCCCGATGATCCCAACATGGCTCGGAAGCGTAGGCATAACATTATTGATGACAATTGTTAATATTTATTCAGTAAAATCATTTGGTGAATTCGAATATTGGCTGTCCTTCGTTAAAGTTACGGCAATTATTGTATTTTTATTTGTTGGTATAGCTATGATTTTAGGGATTTGGCCAAATTATGAACCAAAGGGGTTAGGGATTTTATCGGAATTCGGTGGATTTGCACCAAATGGCATTGTACCAATTTTAACGGCAATTGTCTTTGTTATATTCTCCATTTGTGGTGCTGAGGTTGCAGCCATCGCGGCAGCAGAGTCTGAAAATCCAGCTAAAAATATTGTCCGCGCCATTCGCAATGTTGTTTTTCGATTAGGGTTATTTTTTGTAGGTTCAGTAGCTATTATGGTTTTAATTATCCCTTGGAATGATTCAAAAATGTTGGCAGCACCGTATGCAAATATTTTAACGATGGCAGGGCTTCCGATTGCTGCTCAACTTATTCAAATAGTCATTTTTATTTCACTAATCTCAGTGTTAAATTCTGCTCTTTATACAAGTTCACGTATGTTACTTGAAATGTCCCGACAAGGCGATGCACCAAAAATATTCTCACAAATTAAAAATCGTCGAGGTGTACCCGTACCAGCAGTTATTGGTAGTACAGTAGTAGCGTATATTTGTGCGATGTTATACTTCATTTCACCTGAAGTCATATTCTACTTTTTAGGTAATTGCGTTGGAGGATTAATGATTGCAGTTTATATTTTCATTGCTATTTCACAAATTCGTTTCCGGCGTTATTATGACAAAGTTTCAGATGAGCAATTATCGATTAGAATGTGGCTATTTCCATATTTGTCGTATGTCACAATTGGTATTTTAACAGTCGTTTATTTATGCCAAGCCCTCATCGAATCTTTACGTTCACAATTCTATTTAAGTACATTTGTATTAATTGGCTCAGTTGTGTTGTTCATGATTATGCGAAAGCTATCGACAAGACCAGCGGAGCAAATAGAGGAAAAGCTAGCGTCAGAATAGAATATTACTGAATACAAAAAAATTCGCAATATTTCTGCGAGATATCAAGCCGTGAAAGAACTAAAGGATACTTTAAACCTTTTAGGCTTCCAGATGCCCCGTAGAAAGAGCGGATTTTTTTGTATGAAAAAGTTCTTTAAAGTTCAAGAGGGAGTGATCTAAATGTCGATAACTCAACTACATAAAGAAGAGCATTTTTTTATAGTAAAAAATGATGAGGTAATGATTAAAAGTGATATCCAAATAGAGCTTCTTGAAAAGATAATTAAAAATTATAGTAAAGGAATAGATACCTTTGAGGTAGAAGGCTATTTTATTCATGTATTAGATACTTCGCAAGGTAACTTATTTTATGTCAAACCAATTATGCAATATAGCTATATAGACTTTATGAACCCATTATCAATTAAAGTGTTAAACTCCATATCCGATGGTGTTACAGTATGTGATTGCGATGGCAAAATTTTATTTCAAAATGATATTGATATTGAAATTGTTGGCATTGATTTAATGGGGAAATATGCAAAAGATGCAATCGCTGAAGGAATAATGAGTGATTCTATTTCGATGAAAGTAATTGAGTCAAAAGAAAAAGTAACTATTTTGCAAACGTTCATAAATGGCAAATGCTTTTTAGTTTCAGGTAAGCCAATATTTGATGAATACGGTGAATTACAATATGTAGTTGCTATTACTCGTGATATGACACAATTAAAACTGTTAGAGAAAGAAGTAAAAAAATTAGAAGTTCAAAACGAGAATTTTAAAAATAAGCTACATGCCCTACATAATATAGAAAACACAAAAAGTAGTTTAATAGCTGTATCTTCAGCAATGATGCAGGTTGTAGAGCGTGTTATGAGAGTTGCAGTGGTAGATTCAACTGTATTAATCGGTGGTGAATCGGGCGTAGGTAAAGAGGAAATTACAAAGCTTATTCATGCAAATAGCCGACGTCACAATAAGCAAATTTTAACGATTAACTGTAGTGCAATCCCTGAGAATTTATTGGAATCTGAACTTTTCGGCTATGAGGCAGGAGCATTTACAGGTGCAGCCAGAGGTGGTAAGGCGGGATTATTTGAGATTGCGTCTGGTGGTACTGTTTTTTTAGATGAAATTGGAGAGATGCCCTTACTACTTCAGGCGAAATTATTACGTGTCCTCCAAGAATCTGAGGTTCAGCGTTTAGGTAGTGGAAAGCCCATTCCAATTGATGTACGCATAATTGCTGCGACAAATCGAAATTTAGCTGAAATGGTGAGGCAAGGTCAATTTCGTGAGGATTTATATTATCGTTTAAATATTATCCCGATTGAAATTCCACCTTTAAGATATCGTCGTCAAGATATCATCCCGCTAATCTACCACTTTTTAGCTGTTGTTGAAGAAAAATATGGAATACATCGAACAATTGAGTCATCTGCAATGAAAATATTAGAGTGTTATGATTGGCCAGGAAATGTACGTCAACTAAAAAATATGGTGGAGCGTATTTGCTTGCTAGCAACGCAGCCAGAAATAACAGCATATATTGTGCAGCAAGAGTTAGATAGTAATCCAATTATTACACGTAATCTAGAAGATCCTGTAGAAATACAAAGAATCCAGGAACCAGTTGTTGTAGCCCCGAAGTTTA
>Ga0102589_1002529_pt1 | contig 20914 bp, 17 predicted proteins | sample AraplaMF_Col_mLB_FD_76858 | JGI IMG/M metagenome (GOLD analysis project Ga0102589, IMG submission 76858) | Arabidopsis root microbial communities from the University of North Carolina, USA - plate scrape MF_Col_mLB | ecosystem: Host-associated > Plants > Roots > Endosphere | place: USA... | reverse complement strand
ATAGACGTTTATCAGGGAATAGGTCGAATTTTAGGTCCATCCATTTTCTCACCGATGCCTGGCACTATTTCAGTTGAAATGAGTAATGGCGATGAAAATGAAATGCTAGTTCCAACAAATGTGGTCATTGCCACAGGATCAAAGCCAAGAGGAATGGCGGGACTAACGGTTGATGGAAAATATGTGATGAACTCAGATCATGCATTGGAAATGGAAGAATTGCCAAAGTCGTTGTTAATTGTTGGCGGAGGAGTTATTGGAATTGAATGGGCCTCGATGCTTTGCGATTTTGGGGTTTACGTAACGGTCATTGAATATGGGGCTTCCATTTTACCAGCAGAGGATGCGGATATTGTAAAAGAAGTGACTAAGCAACTTGAAAAAAGAGGCGTCCGCATTGTGACGAACGCTCGCTTAGATTCGGAAACCTTTAAAATTGAAAATGATAACGTTTACATTTCTGCGAAAGTAAATGATAAGGATGAATTATTTGAGGCTGATAAATTATTGCTTTGTGTTGGACGTGAAGCTAATACACAAGGTATTGGATTAGATAATACAGAGATAGAAGTAGAAAATGGATTTATCAAAGTCAATGATTCGTATCAAACGAAGGAATCACATATGTATGCCATAGGGGATGTTATCGGTGGTTTACAATTAGCGCATGTTGCCTCACACGAAGGGGTGTCTGCTATTGAGCATATTGCAACGGGTAAAACAGAGGGACTAGATGTTCTAAATGTTCCAAAATGCGTTTATTCTTACCCAGAGGTCGCAAGTATTGGCTTAACAGAAAGGGATGCACGAGAGCAAGGTTATTCATTGAAGGTTGGTAAGTTTCCGTTCAAGGCGATTGGTAAAGCACTAGTTAATGGAGAGACAGATGGTTTTGTAAAAATTGTTGCGGATGAAGCAACGAATGATATTTTGGGTATTCATATGGTAGGACCACATGTGACTGATTTAATTGGAGAAGCATCACTAGCTAAATTATTGGATGCAACGCCTTGGGAAATAAGTCAGGCGATTCATCCACATCCGTCACTGAATGAGGTGCTAGCGGAATCGGCATTAGCAGTGGATCATCGCGCCATTCATTTATAAGATTTATAGTTTCGTAACTAAAGTATAGGGTCAAAACAAAAATCTGTTCTTGATTAAAAGGAAGATTGGTATAAGAGCTCATAAAGATGAAGGTGACGTTGTTCGTGGAAAACGTCCTTTCTGGGGTGGAATGTGCAATCAAGTACATATTTTGGTGAAGAGCCATAATTGCTTTAGTTATCTATATCCAGAAAGTGTTTTTGTAGCGAAAGCGAAACGTTCGAAAGGGGTGTTCGTATGCAAGGTGTTCAAATTAAGCATGAGGATTTAGGTTTAACAAATGAAGATGTGCTTGCAATATTCGAAACGATGTTAATGGCAAGAAGACTAGATGAACGAATGTGGTTATTAAACCGTTCTGGTAAAATTCCGTTTGTTATTTCTTGTCAGGGTCAAGAGGCGGCGCAAGTAGGGGCAGCTTTTGCTCTTGATCATAACAGAGATTATATTGCACCTTACTATCGTGATATGGGAGTTGTTTTACATTTTGGTATGACACCGAGAGAATTGATGTTATCTGCATTTGCTAAAGCAGAGGATCCGAACTCAGGTGGGCGTCAAATGCCAGGTCATTTTGGACATAAGAAAAATCGTATTCTAACAGGTTCTTCGCCAGTTACGACACAAGTTCCACACGCGGTGGGCGTAGCTTTAGCAGGGCGCCTACAAAAGGAAGATTTTATTACTTTCGTTACACTCGGCGAAGGTTCATCTAACCAAGGCGATTTCCATGAAGGTGCGAACTTCGCAGGAGTGCATAAGCTTCCAGTTATTATAATGGTAGAAAATAATCAATATGCAATTTCTGTGCCAGTTGAACGTCAATTAGGCTGTGCGAAAGTATCGGATCGTGGTATTGGTTATGGTATGCCAGGTGTTACAGTTGATGGGAAATGTCCGTTGCAAGTCTATAAAGTTGTGAAAGAAGCGGCTGATCGAGCTCGTAGAGGTGAAGGTCCAAGTTTAATAGAGACAGTGACTTATCGCTTAACGGCTCATTCTTCGGATGATGATGATCGTCAATATCGAACTGCTGAGGATATAGCAGAAGGAAAGGCAAAGGATCCAATTTTGTTATTTGAAAAGTATCTAATGGATGCTGGAGTTATGACGGAAAAACTACGTGCTGAAATAGAAGAACGTGTCATGGCAGAGGTGAATGAAGCAACAGATTATGCAGAAGCTGCTCCGTATGCACCACCAGAGCATGCTATGAAATACGTATATGCACCAGTGGACGGAGGTGACGTGTAATGGCAGTAATGTCTTATATTGATGCGATTACATTAGCGATGAAGGAAGAGATGGAACGTGATGAGCGTGTTTTCATTTTAGGGGAGGACGTTGGTCGTAAAGGCGGGGTTTTCAAAGCGACAGCAGGTCTTTACGACCAATTTGGAGAACATCGGGTACTTGACACGCCTCTTGCAGAGAGTGCTATTGCAGGTGTTGGTATTGGTGCTGCGATGTATGGAATGCGTCCAATTGCCGAAATGCAATTCGCTGACTTCATCATGCCTGCCGTTAACCAAATTGTTTCTGAGGCAGCAAAAATCCGCTATCGTTCCAATAATGACTGGTCTTGCCCGATGGTTATACGTGCACCGTTTGGTGGAGGTATTCACGGAGCGCTCTACCATTCGCAGTCTGTAGAGGCGCTTTTTGCAGGAACACCAGGGTTAAAAATTGTTATACCTTCAACACCGTATGATGCTAAAGGCTTATTAAAAGCAGCGATCCGCGATGAAGATCCGGTGCTATTTTTTGAGCATAAGCGTGCATATCGTCTTATTAAAGGGGAAGTTCCGGCAGACGATTACACATTGCCGATTGGTAAGGCAGATGTTAAGCGGGAAGGGGAAGACGTTACTGTTATTACGTATGGTTTAGCTGTTCATTTTGCATTGCAAGCTGCAGAGCGTCTAGCAGCAGATGGTATTTCAGCGCATATTCTTGACCTACGCACTGTATATCCACTCGATAAAGAAGCGATCATTGAGGCGGCAAGTAAAACAGGTAAAGTTTTACTAGTTACTGAGGATAATAAAGAAGGTAGCATTATGAGTGAGGTTGCAGCAATCATTGCAGAGCATTGTTTATTTGAACTTGATGCACCAATTCAGCGCCTTGCAGGACCTGATGTTCCGGCTATGCCGTACGCACCGACAATGGAAAAATATTTTATGATCAATCCTGAAAAAGTAGAGCGTGCGATGCGAGAACTTGCCGCATTCTAATAGAAAAGAATCTAATTCTGATATCCACTCATGTGGTTAATAGAAGCTTTTAAAAGAAAGTTTATTAATATCACAGGTATTTTAAGGCTCTTCATCGAAAGTTCGGGATGACATTTCTTAAAACGTAACATCATGTTTATAAGTTGATTGGAGTGGAGACTGGGCAACTCCAGGAAAGCGCCCAGTCGGAACGGCAATCAACCCCCGCTTTATGGTGATGAGTTTATTATTAATATGATAGTAATTTGATAGATACAATTACACCTAGGCATAATTGATGGGGGGAATAGATGATGGCTATTCAAAATATTACAATGCCACAGCTCGGCGAAAGTGTAACAGAAGGTACAATTGAAAAATGGCTTGTTAAACCAGGGGATACAGTAAAAAAATATGATCCACTAGCAGAAGTTGTTACGGATAAAGTAAATGCAGAAATCCCATCTTCGTTTGAAGGAGTCATATCAGAGCTACTTGCAGAGGAAGGGCAAACGTTACCGGTTGGTGCAGTCGTTTGTTCCGTTGAAATAGCAGGTGATAGTGAGTTACCTCCACCACCTCCAGCGAAAAAATCAGCGGTAAGTACGGCAATATTAAATGCAGGAGTACAAAAGAAACAGGAGACTCAGCAACCAACTCCAGCTACAAGATCAGCGCAAAAAACAGTTCGACAGGATAAAGTACGTTATTCACCAGCTGTTCTTCGACTTGCACAAGAGTATGAAATTGCCCTTGATCAAATCACAGGTACTGGTGAAGGTGGACGTATTACACGAAAAGATCTAATGAAACTGATTGAAACAGGGAATGTGCCAACTCCTATAGTGGAAACATCACCTGTAGTCGATGAAAACATTCCACAATCAGCACCGGTTACAACACCTGCAGCACAAGAGAATACAAAAGCGGCCACACCTACACAACCAATGCAAGCAGGCGATATTGAAATTCCAGTAACGAAGGTGCGCCGTGCGATCGCCAATAATATGGTACGAAGCGTTCATGAAGTGCCACATGCATGGATGATGATGGAAGTGGATGTCACAGATTTAGTAGCATATCGTGATAGCATGAAGACTGAGTTTAAGCAAAAAGAAGGCTTTAATATTACGTATTTTGCTTTCTTTGTAAAAGCTGTGGCTCAAGCTCTAAAGGAATTCCCGATGATGAACTCTATGTGGGCAGAGGACAAAATTATTCAAAAGCATGACATCAATATTTCTATTGCAGTCGCAACAGATGATGCATTATTTGTTCCTGTTATAAAACACGCTGATGAAAAATCGATCAAAGGCATTGCGAGGGAAATTCATGAGCTTGCAGGGAAAGTTCGTGCAGGAAAACTGTCGATGGATGATATAAAAGGTGGTACATTTACGGTTAATAATACGGGTGCATTCGGCTCTGTTCAGTCGATGGGCATCATTAATTACCCACAAGCGGCCATCCTTCAAGTGGAAAGTATTGTAAAAAAACCGGTTATTTTACCTGGTGGAATGTTCGCTGCTCGAGATATTGTGAATTTATGTTTATCTTTAGATCATCGTGTTCTTGATGGACTTGTTTGTGGTAAATTCCTAAATAGAGTAAAAGAAATACTCGAAAATACAAATAAATCCTCAACGTCAGTCTACTGATGACTTGTCGGAAGCCTGTTATATAACGGTTTCCGATTTTTTTTTGCTTTGCGAGTCGCAATTTGTCATGTAGAATAACAAATAGAAACTACTAAGGGGGGAAGCTGATTAAGCGTCCGCATGTCAAACAACATGAAAAATATTGAATTTGAAAAGCCGTCCTATTCAGAATGGCAAGATGCAGCAATCAAGGCTTTAAAAGGGAAACCATTCGAGTCTCTTTTAACGAAAACGAGTGAAGGTATTACATTAGAACCTCTTTACACCCAAGAAAGTTTAGTAGCAAAACTTGGTGAAGAACTTGATAAACAAGTTGCTACAATCCGTTCCCTACAAAATAACGAAGCATTTCGAGTGGCACAGCAAATATATGCTGAAACAAGCGAGGCATTTTTTGCACAGCTTGATGATAGCTTAGCTCGAGGCAATGAAGTAGTAACAATTGATAGCCGTGTGAATTTTGAATGGACTGGAGAAGTATTGGCACAGTTAGCGACTTATTTCTCTGAATATTCGTTTAAAATGTCGGTTGAAAATTCAAATGACCCATTATTAGCAGTATTCGACAAAATAGCAGTTGATCAGCGAGAAGCTATAAAAGGTTTCATCGTATCGAAAAACCCTATCACATTAAATAATTTCCCGAGCGTGCGCTCAATCGGTGCGGACACAACGGTATATCATAATGAAGGCGCAAACGCAGTGCAAGAGTTAGCATATGCACTTGCGTTAGCCGCAAAATACGCAAATCAAGAAGAAAGCTTTGAAGCGTTCGTGAAGAAATTTTATGTATCATTTGCAGTGGATACACAGTTCTTTACAGAGATTGCCAAACTCCGTGCTTTTAAAGTACTTTGGAAAGCGTTCTCATCTGCTTATGGAGTATCTAATTGCGTAAAAGTTCCAACAGTTGCTGAAACATCGTTAAGAAGCTTCTCGAAGCTGGATGTTTATGTAAACTTATTACGTTCTGCGAATGAAGCACTTTCTGGCTTAATTGGTGGTGCGGATGTCTTTACAGTTCACCCTCATGATGCATTAACGAAACCAACAGATCAATCGGTTCGTATTGCACGAAATGTATCTTTAATCTTAAAAGAAGAAACAAATGTTTTAAAAGTTATAGATCCAGCTGGTGGCTCTTACTTTATTGAGTCATTAACAGCAGATTTTGTGAAAGAAGCTTGGACGTTATTCTTAGAAATTGAAGCAGCTGGAGGCATCGACGCTTACACTGCGTCTGGAAAGCTTGCGGAAGAACTAGAAAAATCCTACCAAGCTCGTATTAAAGCGGTACAAACACGTAAGCAATCTTTGATCGGTACAAATATTTATGCCAATCCAGCAGATGTGCTTGAAAGCGCAACAAACCCAGCGTTTGCAGAAATTAAGCGTATCGCTAAACCTTTTGAGCAGTTACGTGCGGAAATGACAGCAGCAAATGTGACAACAGGAATCTTAGCATTAGGTACACTAAAAAGCTCAAAACCACGTGCCGATTTCGTGTCAGGTTTCTTAAATACTGTCGGTCTAGTACCAGAAAAAAGTGAACCAATTGCTACAGCTGAAGAAGCTTTAGCTTGGTTAAATGCTACAGAAGCAACATATGTGGTCATTGCGGGTAATGATGACGATACAAAAAAATTAGTTCCAGCCATTTTAGCTGGCAAACGAGCAAACGTAATTGTTGACGTTGCAGGTAAATATAAAGACGAAGAAGAAGCTTGGTTAGCAAATGGCTTAAACGGCTTTATTTTCGCAGGACAGAACATCATCGAAAAATTAAATTCAGTGTTCGCTAGCATGAAGGAGGTCCAACGATGAGCAAGCCAAATTTTAGTGCAGTTGAAATCGAAAAAGTTTTAGCAGCAGAAGCACCTCAAGCGTCAGAAGAAAAATTCATGACAAATGAAGGAATCGAAATTAAAGATATTTACACAAAAGAAGATATTAAAGAGGCAAAACATTTAAATGATGTAGCAGGTATTGCGCCAAATACGCGCGGTCCATACCCTACTATGTATGTAGCTCGTCCTTGGACTGTTCGCCAATATGCTGGTTTCTCAACAGCTGAAGAATCAAATGCATTCTACAAACGTAATCTAGCAATGGGTCAAAAAGGTCTTTCTGTTGCCTTTGACTTAGCAACTCACCGTGGCTATGACTCAGACCATCCGCGTGTAACAGGGGATGTTGGTAAAGCCGGCGTAGCGATTGACTCTGTAGAAGATATGAAAATCTTATTTGACCAAATTCCTTTAGATCAAATGTCAGTTTCTATGACAATGAATGGTGCAGTATTACCAGTTCTTGCATTTTATATCGTTGCTGCTGAAGAGCAAGGAGTTACTCCTGACCAATTAGCGGGTACGATTCAAAACGATATTTTAAAAGAATACATGGTTCGTAACACATATATTTATCCACCGGCAATGTCTATGAAAATTATTGCAGATATTTTTGAATATACAGCGAAATATATGCCGAAATTTAACTCAATTTCGATTTCTGGTTACCATATTCAAGAAGCTGGAGCAACAAATGACATCGAACTTGCTTATACATTAGCAGACGGCCTTGAATATGTTCGTACAGGGCTTAAAGCTGGAATCGATATTGATGCCTTTGCACCACGTTTATCATTCTTCTGGGCAATCGGTATGAACTATTACATGGAAGTTGCAAAAATGCGTGCTGCACGCCGAATTTGGGCACAAATGATGTCAACGTTTAATCCAAAAAATCCGAAGACATTAGCACTGCGTACACACTCACAAACATCTGGTTGGTCTTTAACAGAGCAAGATCCATTTAACAATGTGACACGTACATTAATCGAAGCAAATGCGTCTTCAATGGGGCATACCCAATCGCTTCATACAAATGCACTTGATGAAGCGATAGCTCTACCAACTGATTTCTCTGCGCGTATTGCACGTAATACGCAGCTGTTCCTACAAGAAGAAACAGCAATGACGAAAGTAATTGATCCGTGGGGCGGTTCGTACTATGTGGAAAAATTAACAGACGAGATTACAAAATCTGCATGGGCATTAATTGAAGAAATTGAAGAGCTTGGTGGTATGGCGAAAGCGATTGAAACAGGTCTTCCGAAAATGAAAGTCGAGGAGGCTGCGGCAAAACGTCAAGCGAAAATCGACTCTAAAACAGAAACGATCGTTGGTGTAAACAAATATCGTTTAGATAAAGAAGAACCTATCGACATTCTTGACATTGATAATACATTAGTTCGTCAAAAGCAAATTGAACGTTTAGAAGCTATGAAGGCAGCGCGTGATGAAGCTGAAGTCCAAAAACATCTTGCCCGATTAACAAAAGCGGCGCAAGATGGTGAAGAAAACTTATTAGCGATTGCAGTAGATGCTGCTCGTGCTCGTGCTTCATTAGGAGAAATTTCTGATGCAATCGAAGTTGTTTCAGGTCGTCATAAGGCTGTAATTCGTTCCATCTCTGGTGTTTACTCTGCAAACTTCTCAGATGAAGAGCAAATTACTGAAGTGAAACAAATGACAGAGGAGTTCCTTGAAAATGAAGGTCGTCGCCCACGTATTTTAGTAGCGAAAATGGGACAAGATGGACATGACCGTGGTGCGAAAGTTGTGGCAACAGGCTATGCAGACTTAGGCTTTGACGTAGATATTTCACCATTATTTATGACACCTGCTGAAGCAGCTCAAATGGCTGTAGAAAACGATGTTCATGTTATTGGTGTATCTTCATTAGCAGCTGGTCATAAAACGCTTGTTCCTGAATTAGTAGCAGAGTTAGAAAAACTGGGCCGTGAAGATATCATTATTATTGTTGGTGGTGTTATTCCAGCACAAGATTATGAATACCTTTATGACGCTGGCGCAGTAGCGATTTTTGGACCTGGTACAGTTATTCCTGTATCGGCACAAAAGATTATTGAAGAGATTTACAAACGTTTAGGCTATGAGGAAGTGTCTGAATAATGGACAAAAACAAAGGAATGCCTGAAAGTGCGCTATTTGTTATGGACGGAGTAGAGGCAACTCACGACGGAATGCAATATGGTACACCGAAAAAGTTCCGAAAGAAAAAAGCAGACAATTTAAACATACAGGAGCTTGCACAAAAAGTACGTGCAGGCTCTCGTACACACTTGTCAAAAGCTATTACACTCATTGAAAGTTCAAATGCAACACATAAAGTGCAAGCACAAGAACTTTTACAAGAGCTTCTACCACATACAGGAAGCAGTGTCCGTATTGGGATAACAGGCGTGCCTGGTGCAGGAAAGAGTTCGTTCATTGAGGCTTTCGGAACGATGCTTTGTGAGTTGGGGAAAAAAGTGGCAGTCCTTGCGATTGATCCAAGTTCTTCTTTATCGGGAGGAAGTATTTTAGGCGATAAAACTCGAATGGAGGAGCTCGTGAAAAAGCCTAATGCATTTGTTCGTCCCTCTCCATCAGCTGGTACCCTAGGGGGTGTTCATAAAAAGACACGTGAAACGATGCTTGTTTGTGAAGCGGCTGGCTATGATGTCATTTTAATAGAAACAGTTGGTGTGGGACAAAGTGAAACGTATGTCCGAGGGATGGTTGATTTCTTCTTGCTATTAGTTTTAACAGGTGCCGGAGACGAGTTACAAGGAATGAAGAAGGGCATTATGGAGTTAGCAGATGCCATCGTTGTTCATAAGGCTGATGGTGATAATGTTCGTCTGGCTAAGAAAACGGTATCCGAGTACAAGCAAATTTTACATTTCTTACAGCCTGCAACACCAGGTTGGATGTCCACGGCAATGCCGGTAAGCTCGTGGGAAAAACGTGGTCTCGACAAAGTCTGGAATACAATAGGGGAGTTCAGACAAATCGTTGAGGCAAATAATTACTGGTCAATCAGACGCCAAAATCAGACAAGAGATTGGTTCCAATCGATGATTACTGATCATTTAATCGATATGTTTTATGGTAATCCAGAACGGAAAGCACAAGTGCAGCTTTTAGAACGTCAAATTTTAAATGGACAGTTGACAGTTACACAAGGTGTAGATCGTTTATTTAGCGATGAACAATCACAGAAATAATATCATCTAATATATGAGCAAGTAGGTGCACAAATTCGTCACTAACTGCTATGATAGGAGATGTATGAGCGTCGAATATCTAAAGCTAGTAGTTTAACTTCTTTCAACTGTAAGAAGTGAAAGCCTCTGGATGTAATTGATGATGACGCGAACTTGAAAGGAGCTATCGCTATATGAATATGGATTACGATTTATTTATGCAAGAAATTTTAAAAACAGCACGTGCAGAAATTGAGGCTGCTGGTTATGAGCAGCTTCGCACGCCTGAAGCTGTTGAAGAGGCGTTTGCTCGTCCAGGTACAACATTAGTCATGGTAAACTCAGTATGCGGCTGTGCAGGAGGTATCGCACGTCCATCAGCAGCACAATGCGTACATTACGATAAACGTCCAGACCATCTTGTAACGGTATTTGCTGGACAAGACAAAGAAGCAACTGCAGCTGCTCGTTATCACTTCGGTGAAGATCATTTACCATCTTCTCCATCATTTGTGTTATTAAAGGATGGACAAGTAGTAGCAGAAGTTGGACGCTATGAAATAGAAGGTCATGACCCAATGTCAGTAGTAACAAACTTACAAGCAAACTTTGAGGAATACTGCGACGAACTTTAATTTTATTCGATTATAGAAAAGCTATTCATTTAGCAGAAAACTCCGCAGGCTATAAAATGTCTGCGGAGTCTTACTACTAAAAAATTCTCCGAATTAGCATCGCTTTCTCCACTGATTTCAGTAGAATTGCATTTAGAATTTTTGTAATATTGGCTAAACGATTAGCTTATAGTTTTCTTTAAATTGAATAAAATAAGTAGAGTACTAAAAGATAGGAGGCAGTCGACTTGAAGAAGTTTTCAATCGGCTATCGTACATTAAAAACGGCATTTGGCGCAGCACTCGCTATTGCCATTGCCCAATACTTTGAATTAGCTTCTTATGCATCTGCTGGTATTCTAACAATATTGTGTGTACAGCCAACGAAGAAAAAATCTCTTCATGCTGCTTATACAAGATTTGTCGCAAGTATTATCGCAATGTTTTATGCATTTTTGAGCTTTGAGCTATTTTCTTATCACCCACTTGCATTAGCAGGTATGCTACTCATTTTCATACCAACAATTGTGTCATTAAGGGTAGCGGATGGCTTTGTCTCTAGTGCAGTTATTATCATGCATATATATGCAGCTAAAAGCTTTTCATTAGCACTTGTGTATAATGAATTCGCATTAATGGCAATTGGTTATGGTACGGGAATAGCTATAAATATGTATATGCCAGACATTCAGAAGGAATTAAATTACTATCGAGTTAAAATTGAGGAACTTTACAGTAAGATTTTTTTGGAAATTGCCAACTATTTAAGAGAAGGCGATACTTTGTGGGATGGGCAGGAAATCATAGAAGCGATTCAAGCATTAAATAGTGCAAAATCCCTAGCGTTTAAAGATGTTGAAAATCATTTTACGAGACGAGAAAATGACTATTACGTGTATTTTGATATGCGTGAACAGCAGCTAGAAATTATTGATAGGGTTCTTCCTAAAATAACGGCGCTTCCTGTTATAGTACAAGAGGCTGTAATTGTTGCTGACTTTTTACAAGACCTCGGTGAACATGTTCATTCAGGAAATACGGCTAGTCATTTTAGAGAAAAATTAGAGCAAGTAAAGATAGATTTCGCCCAATTACCATTGCCGAAAAATCATGAGCAATTTTTAGCGCAAGCGGCACTTTACCAATTTATTGAGGAAATGGATCGATATTTAGAAATAAAGCAGTCTTTTAAGGGGTTAAAGGTAAAGAAAAAGCGCCCGCAGTAATGCGGACGCCTAGCCTTTCATTACACTATCATCGATAAGCCGAATGCTAGAGTTGAAATTACCATGATCGCGACCATAGTATAAACTACGATTTTTTGAAATTTTTTATTACTCATATGCTCGTTCGCTCCTTCTTTTCTTATAAATAGTTTAGCAAATCTGAAAAATTTCTCAAGTAGTAGAGTTTTGACGAAAAAGTCTGTAAAATAGATTATGTACCATAACAGAAGGAGATGTCACCATGGAGAAAGTAGATCATATTGGGATTGCAGTCCGCAATCTTGATGAACGCATTACATATTATACAGAAACTTTAGGCTTAAAGCTGCTAAAAGTGGAAGAAGTAGAATCTCAACAGGTTCGTGTTGCATTCATAGATGCGGGTAATGTGAAAATTGAGTTATTAGAACCGATGAGTGAAAAAAGTACTATTCATGGATTCATCGAAAAACGTGGAGAAGGTATTCACCATGTAGCTTTCGGTGTAACAGGGATTCGTGAGCGTATGGCTGAGCTTCGTGAAAAAGGCGTACGTCTTTTATCAGAAGAGCCAGGACCAGGTGCTGGTGGTGCAGAGGTTGCTTTCATGCACCCGAAATCATCTTTCGGTGTGTTATATGAATTATGCGATAAAAGTGGAAAAGGGGATAAGTGATCAGTATGGATATGTTCGACAAAATTAATGACTTGTATGACCGTAAGACAGTAATTGAACTTGGTGGCGGCTATGAGCGCATCGAGAAGCAACATGATAAAGGCAAATTAACTGCCCGTGAGCGTATTGAATTATTACTAGACGAAGGTACATTTTTCGAGATCAACCCATTCATTACACACCGTACAGTAGACTTCGGCATGGACAAGATGGAAGGTCCTGGTGACGGAGTAGTAACTGGTTTCGGTAAAATTAATGGACGTCCAGTATACTTATTCTCTCAAGACTTCACAGTATTTGGTGGAGCGCTTGGTGAAATGCACGCCAAAAAAATGGCAACAGTAATGGATCTAGCAGCGAAAAATGGTACACCATTTATCGGTATTAATGATTCAGGTGGTGCTCGTATTCAAGAGGGCGTACTTTCACTTGATGGTTATGGTCATATTTTCTATCGTAATGCAATCTACTCTGGGGTAATTCCGCAAATCTCAGTTATCATGGGACCATGTGCTGGTGGGGCGGTATATTCTCCAGCAATTACAGACTTCATTCTAATGGTTGATAAAACATCTCAAATGTTTATTACAGGACCTAAAGTTATCGAAACGGTAACAGGTGAAAAAATCTCTGCTGAAGATTTAGGTGGTTCTAAAGTAAATAACGCTATAAGTGGTAACGCACACTTCCGCGCACCATCTGAAGAAACAGCGATTGATCAAATTAAGAAACTATTAAGCTACTTACCACAAAATAATAAAGAAAAAGCTCCACGTCAGGCACGTCCAGAAGGTGATGACTATCGTCCAGAAATCGTGGATACTGTACCAATCGAAACAACTCGTCCTTATGATGTACGTAAAGTAGTCGAACAAATAGTGGACGAAGACTCATTTATGGAAGTGCATTCAGAATTTGCGAAAAACGTAGTAGTTGGTTTTGCGCGTATTGCTGGTGAATCAGTTGGACTTGTATGTAACCAACCTAAAGTATTAGCTGGAGGGTTAGATATTGATTCTTCAGACAAGGCTGCTCGTTTCATTCGTACTTGTGATGCTTACAATATACCAATCATCACATTTGAAGACGTTTCTGGTTTCTTCCCAGGTGTTAAACAAGAGCATGGTGGTATCATTCGTCACGGAGCGAAAATCCTTTATGCATACTCAGAAGCAACTGTGCCAAAAATTACAGTGATTCTACGTAAAGCCTACGGCGGTGCGTACGTTGCGCTTAACTCTAAATCAATTGGAGCCGATTTAGTATTTGCTTGGCCTAACGCAGAAATTGCTGTTATGGGTGCGGCAGGTGCAGCTAATATTATCTTCGCGCGTGAAATTGCCAAATCAGAAGATCCAGAAGCAACACGTGCGGCGAAAATTGAAGAATATAAAGAAAAATTCGCAAACCCATACGTTGCGGCATCTCGCGGTATGGTAGACGATGTTATCGATCCACGTGATACACGTATTAAGCTAATTCAAGGGCTAGATATGTTATCAAACAAACACGAAACACGTCCGGAGAAAAAGCACGGAAACATTCCTCTATAATAATTGTACAAGCCTAGTATCCATTTGGATTGCTAGGCTTTTCCATTTTAGGAGCATATTGAATAGGGATTTATAGGTTTATATTTGGCTGATAAAAAAAGATTAATTATAAAAAATAACAGATAATTGAAACATATCTTCGATTCATCCGTACATATATGTAATAGGAGTTGAGATGAATGGAATGGAAACAATTACAAAAAGAGCAAGAAATGATTCACGCACAATTAAGAACTGCCAGTAGATTAAGTGAACAAAAGGTTTTAATTGAACAGCAAATCGAGCATGCCCAACAGGAAATTGACAAACATTCTAAAGCACTCAATCAAATTCGTTTGAGACTTGATAAGTTAGAAGGCTTTTCTTTTATGAATATGGTTCGTACTTGGACAGGGCAACAAGATGAGCTACGTGCAGAAAAAATTGATAAAGCAGCCGTTCTTGAATTTAAAATAAATGAAGCAAAGAAGATGGATGTTGATTTGACGCATGATTTGGGGAAAATAAACATCAAGCTTTCCCAAATTAATGAACAGAAGTTACAAGAAGCTTTAAGCCAATTAAATGCTAAAAAGAAAGGCTATTTACAAATCCATGAGCCTGAACAGGCAAAAAGGCTTGAACAATTAGCACATGAGGAAATGTTAACGAAACAACTAATGATCGAGATAAAGGAAGCCGAAGGGGCTGGTGAAGCAGCACTTACTAAGCTTGGGCAAGCAGCGGAGTCCTTGCATTCCGCAAATGGCTATTCAACATGGGATACGTTTTTTGGTGGAGGACTCTTTGTTACACATTTAAAGCATGATGCACTGGATAAGACCGAAAACTATCTTCACAATGCTCAAATTGCGTTACAGCGCTTCCATAACGAACTGCTAGATGTACATGATATGTCAACGAAATCATTACAAGTTGAAACAGATGGATTTGTAAAATTTGCGGACTATTTCTTTGATGATATTTTTTCAGCTTGGTCTGTTCATTCTAAAATATCAACAGCAAGAGAGCAGGTTTCTCGTGTACAAGATGATGTACATAATACAATTTTGCGTCTACAGGATAAACATAACAAAGCAGATGACTATTTACAGTCTCTACAAAAAGAAAAAGAAGTGATCTTTCAAAACGTAGATGTAAAGTAAACTGTGAAAAGAATTTCCCTCTTTTCACAGTTTTTTCCTTTGATTGATAATAAAAAAATACACTTTTCGGCAAAGTGAGGGGGGTGATTTCCGTTATGGCTGGGCGCTTTGTAGCTGCCGCTTTGCTTTCGCTATATAAAACATTTGTAGCTGCCGCTTCGCTTTCGCACAGAGCAAAGCTTCCAGGGGGCGTCCGATGAGCCGCTTGGGGCAACAAATGGTTTCTGTGCGTAAGCGTAGTGTAACGTAGCGGCAGCGACAGGATGTTGGTCACGAAGGCGTTATCACAGGACGTGATGCTCTTAGCCTCCGTTCCTCTATTGCTGATCCCCAAGGAGTCGCCCAGCATCCACTACAATCAACCATTTCACTAATCTATCGTTCTACCTTGCCAATCTAATATATAGAAATTAAACGAAACGTCAGCATAATTACGCCGAGGAGTAATTAATATTCATTCATAAAATAGCATAGTTCCTGTAAGCGAATTATTTCAACTCTTTACACGTTGTGCTAAAATAATACATATACTATATCGTGGAAAAACACGTAAACTAAGGGAGTCCTACAACATGACAAGTCGTTTAGTAGAAGAGTTTTTTGAGCTCGTACAAATCGATTCAGAAACAAAACATGAACAAGTGATTGCGCCGATTTTAATCGACAAACTAACAGCGCTTGGTTTTACAGTAGAACAAGATGATGCACATACTAGAAACGGGCATGGAGCAGGTAATATACTTGCTACACTAAAGGGTTCATTAGATATCGAACCAATTTATTTTACTTCTCATATGGATACAGTTGTCCCAGGTAAGGGGATTAAACCATCTCTTCGTGAAGATGGCTATATCGTTTCAGATGGTACAACTATTTTAGGTGCGGATGACAAAGCTGGTATCGCCGCATTATTTGAAATGGCTAAACGCTTAAAAGAGCAAAATATCGAACACGGTGATATTGAATTTATTATTACAGCTGGCGAGGAAAGTGGTCTTGTTGGGGCTAAAGAGTTAGATCCATCTAAAATTAAGGCGAAATATGGCTTTGCAGTAGACAGTGATGGCAAAGTAGGAGGAATTGTAACAGCAGCTCCTTTCCAAGCTAAACTTTCAGTTAAAATAATTGGGAAAACAGCGCACGCTGGTGTTGCTCCAGAAAAAGGAGTTTCAGCGATTACGGTTGCTTCTAAATGTATTGCAAAAATGAAGCTAGGTCGATTAGATGAAGAAACAACAGCAAATATTGGTCGCTTTGAGGGTGGTCAGGCAACAAATATTGTGTGTGATGAAGTAACGATACTTGCTGAAGCTCGTTCAATCGATAAAGCGAAGTTAGATGCACAGACTCAGCATATGCAGGAGACGTTTGAGCAAGTTGCTGCTTCATTAGGTGCAAAGGCTGAGGTTGAAGTAAAACTAATGTATCCAGGATTCCGTGTAACAGAATCAGATAAAGTTGTTCAAGTAGCGATTGCAGCTGCACGCAACATCGATCGCACACCAAAGCTTGGTATTTCAGGCGGAGGTTCCGATGCTAATGTTATTGCAGGTTTTGGCATCCCTACAGTCAATCTTTCTGTTGGGTACGAGGACATTCATACTACAAATGAAAAAATCCCAGTAGAAGAATTAGAAAAATTAGCAGATTTACTTGTTGAAATCGTAAAAGAGTCTGCGAAAAAATAACAACAGAATCGAAGGATGTGACCGCATGGAAAGTGTAAAGGCAGTAGTTTTTGCTTGTGGTACAGAGGAATATGCAGTGCCTGTAGAACAAGCGATTTCGATTGAAAAGTTAGAGCAAGTAACACCGATTCCTCACTTGCCTAATTATCTTCTCGGTTTCACAAGAATTCGAGGCGAACTTGTGCCTGTGCTTGATTTTGAGCGTATTCTTTATAATCGTACCTCTAATGCTGCAACAGCACGTATTATTGTGTTGAACACGGATGTTGTGAATTATGGATTACTTGTCACAGAAGCTCGTGAAATTCTTGATTTTGATGAGTCGGTATTAAAACAGATGGGACTAGTCAATTATTCAAAAACACGCTACTTTACAGCTGTGGCAAATTTAGAAAATCGTATGATTACTTACGTTGATCCGAAAATACTTGTGAATTCATCAGAAGGTATACGTGAAATAATTAATTATTTGCACAAAATGCTTGAAAATGAAAAAGAAAACGTAGAGGCTTGAGTTTTTATTAAAGCTAAAAATTAATTCAATAATACACATCAAAGTTGATGATCTAGACAGAGTTACAAATATGTGATTCTGTCTCTTTTTTAACTTCTTTCTGCGGGTCTTGAAGTTCATTACCAAAACAAGGGGGGATTTTCGTTACGAAGGTTCCTGAGGGCGCCTGATGAGATGTCTGGTCCAAAAGGAATAGGCATTATTGCATGGGCGTCATGCTATTAGGCTGCGGTCCTCTATCTACAGGGTCTCAGCTTCAGAAGATATCTTTCGTATAAATAATTTTTAATTTTGGGAGGTATTTGTCACATGGATTCAAAGAATAAGAAAACTCCGGACGAAAAAAGAGAGCATTTAAGACAAAGTGAATTAAAAAACAATCCTATGGGTGCTCTAAACGATGGAGTAAATAGGGGAAGCTGTGGGAATTTAAATGGTATAGGTTGGAAAGAAACGCTAGTATTAATTTTAGTGTTATTTATAGGATACATTATTTACAAATTGTTTTTCAGTTAAAGGGATCTTTATTGGTTCACCTGGATGCGCTTTTATTCAGATATAGTAAAAAGAACCTGTGTTTTATTATTTTATTTGAAAGTTGTTATAAAAATTTATGCGTTATACCTACAGACATCTCCGTGTTAACGTCGTATTATGTTAGGTAAGAAAACTACTGTAAAAGGCAAACTTCACCGAAAGGGAAGGACGCAAAGCCGTGAGTCTAAACACTATTTTTAGTGCATGATCGTCAGGTTGCCAGGTTCTGTTCTATGAGCCTCGGCAAATAGAATGGAGATGTAATCATATGGTAAGTCGTTCACTATCAAAAGCAATTATTGTTTTTATAGTCACAATTGTAAGTACGCTAGGATTAACAATGGGAAAGGTGGACGCAAAGTCCATGCAAGATAAGGCTACTTGGTTATGGGATACGTCAAAGATTGTCCAAGATGAATCAGGGGTACTCTCATTTTTGGAAGGTAAACAAGTAAAGAAATTATATTTACAAATTAATAGTGATATAGCAAGTAACGATTACAAAAGTTTTATCAATAAAGCTACGACAAAAGGTATAAAAGTATATGCGTTGGATGGTTCTGCAAAATGGGTATCAGCAGAAGGCTATAAAATGCAGGATCAGCTGTTTGATTGGTTACATACATATAATGAAAATGCAGCAGTAACAGAGCGATTTTCTGGAGTTCATCTCGATGTAGAGCCTTATTTAAATAGTGGTTGGAGCTCGGACCAAGTAAAAACGATTGAATCTTATCAAGCCCTCCTTACTAGAGCGAAAGGGGATACTGATCAATTACAATTGCCTTTGGAAGTAGATATGCCATTTTGGTTTGACGAAGTTTCATACAATAACCAATTTGGTCAAGGTTTATTAGCTGAATGGGTCATTGACCAAGTGGAAAGTGTTTCAATAATGGCTTATCGAGATGCTGCTAAAGACATTATTAAAATTGTAGAACATGAAATAAACTATGCCAAAAAAATAAATAAATCAATTGTTATTGGTGTAGAAACAGGAGCCTCTGATGAAGGGAAAAATATTACCTTCTATGATGATGGAGAAGCCTATATGAATAAACAGTTAGCGCAAGTTCATAAACAATATGCCAATAAAACAAGCTATAATGGTTTTGCCATTCATCATGTTGATAGTTGGATGAATATGAAGCCATAAAAAAATCCTCTCCAGCGATAAGTTGGAGAGGATTTTCTTTGGTATTATGAAAGTCGACCGCTATAGTCTTCAAATTTAAATTCACGAATGACTTTAATGCCTTCTTCATCGTTATAAGAAACGATGGATGGAAGGTTTACACCATTAAACATATGATTTTTCACCATTGAGTAATGCGCCATATCTGTAAATACTAAACGATCGCCTGGTTGTAAAGGTTGTTCAAATGAATAATCGCCAATTACATCACCTGCAAGACAAGTAAGCCCGCCTAAGCGATATGTGTGAGCTAGCTCATTTGGTTGACCTGAACCGATAATCATTGGGCGGTATGGCATTTCTAGAACGTCTGGCATATGGCAAGTTGCCGATGTGTCTAAAATGGCTAGGTCCATACCGTTTTTCTGTACATCAAGGACAGTTGCTACTAAATAACCTGTATTAAGTGCAACAGCTTCACCTGGCTCTAAATATACGAGAAGGTTATACTTGTCTTGAATGTAATTAATGATATTCACAAGCTTTTCTACATCATAATCCTCACGAGTAATATGGTGACCTCCACCAAAGTTTAACCATTTCATTTGATGTAAAACATCACCAAATTTTTCTTCGACAACTTGTATAATACGCTCTAACGTATCTGAGTTTTGCTCACACATCGCATGGAAGTGTAAGCCATCGATACCGTCAAGCTGAGATTTGTCGAAGTTGGCTAAAGTTGTGCCAAGACGAGAATTCGTGTAGCAAGGGTCGTAAAGTGCTGTTTCAATTTCAGAGTACTCAGGATTGATACGAATACCACATTCAATTGTTTTACCAGCAGTTTTTACTTTGTCCTTATACTGGTTCCATTGGTTAAATGAATTAAACACAATATGATCAACATAGCCAAGTAGCTCGTCCATTTCATGCTCCACGTAAGCTGGTGCATAGACATGAACTTCTTTGCCCATTTTTTCATAGCCGAGTTGAGCTTCAAATAATGAGCTAGACGTTATCCCTGCTAAATATTCACCCACTAATGGGAATGTTGAATGCATAGAAAACCCTTTTAAGGCAAGTAAAATACGGCAGCCTGTTCGTTCTTGAATCGATTTTAAAAGTTCTAGGTTTTTTGTTAATAATCGTTCATCCACTACGTAAGAAGGGGACGGAACTTTTGAGAAATCAATTGGCTTCATCGACTTAATCCCTTTGGATCTAACTCTAGGTCAAGTAATTCTGGGTTATGGCTTTCTTGCCATGGTAGACCCCATTTGTTTAGTGCATCCATGAATGGATCTGGATTGAAATCTTCGACATTCCAAACGCCAGGTTTACGCCATTGACCGTTCATCACAAGCATTGCACCAATCATTGCTGGTACACCAGTTGTGTAGGAAATTGCTTGTGAACCAACTTCGTTATAGCATTCTTCGTGGTCACATACATTGTACACATAATAAGTTTTTTCCTTACCATCTTTTAGACCGCGAATAATACAACCGATGTTAGTTTTTCCTTTTGTACGTGGTCCTAGTGATGCTGGATCAGGTAGTACAGCTTTAAGGAAATGAATTGGTTGAATCATTTGTCCTTCAAATTCGATAGGCTCGATAGAAGTCATACCAACATTCTCTAATACTTTTAAGTGTGTTAAGTATTTTTCAGAGAATGTCATCCAGAAACGGATTTGCTTTAAACCTTTAATGTTTTTAGCAAGTGATTCTAGTTCTTCATGGTATAAAAGGTAAATATCTTTTGGTCCGATTTCTGGTAAGTTATAAACCTCTTTTTTCTCAAGTGGTGCAGT
>Ga0102589_1002527_pt1 | contig 20934 bp, 19 predicted proteins | sample AraplaMF_Col_mLB_FD_76858 | JGI IMG/M metagenome (GOLD analysis project Ga0102589, IMG submission 76858) | Arabidopsis root microbial communities from the University of North Carolina, USA - plate scrape MF_Col_mLB | ecosystem: Host-associated > Plants > Roots > Endosphere | place: USA... | reverse complement strand
GAGGACCTGCGGGTCAATATCGCGCTGACCGAGACCGGCGAGGGCCTCGTCATCTGGTCGGATCGCATCAAACGTCCGTTTGGCGAATTGCTCGATGTGCTGGACGAGATCATCGCCCGCGTCGCGGCAACCGTGTCCGGGCGGATCGAGCAGTCGGAACTTGCGGCCGTCCGGCTGAAGCGCCCGGAGAATATGACGGCCTATGAGTATTATCTGCGGGGTCTCGACCATCACCGCCTGATTGGCGTGGCGGATATTCACATACACGAGGCCATGGCCTGGTTCGAACGGGCAATGGCGGCCGATCCCGGTTTCGGCCGTCCCTTCGCAATGCATGTCTGCTCCTGGAGCAACCTGCCAAGCTTTGACATGGGTAGGGCCGAACAGCAGGTGGCACATGCGCTCGCCCTCGACCCGTCCGACCCGGAAGCCCATCGCATCATGGGCGCGATCAAGATGAAATCAGGCGACTTCGTTTCGGCACGTTATCACCACATTCGTGCCCACGAACTCGCACCGAACGACGCCTATATTCTTGGCCGCAGCGCGGCGTTCTATGTCTATGCCGGAGAGGCTGAGCGGGGCCTTGACATGCTTGATCGTGCGGAAACGCTCGATCCCTTCCTGCCGGTCTGGATCACCGAAGAGCGGGTGGCGGCCCTCTACGCGCTCGGCCGTTTCGAAGAGATGATGCGCGTCGCCCTGACGCTGCCCTTCCAGACAAGACGCAAGTCGCTCTACCAGGTTGCCGCAAGCATGGCCTGCGGCGACGCTGGAAAGGCTGAACTGCTGGTTCGGCAGGCCCTTTCCCTCGATCCGAGCCTGTCGGCGGTCTACATCCGGATGCAGGAGACCTATGCGGACGAGTCCGTCACCGAAACCCTGGTTATGCGGAATTGCGATGCCGGCCTGCCGTTGACGCCGCGCAAGCCCGCAGCCCGGAAGAAATCGCTCCTGTTGAGATGATGATCGCCAGGCGGACATCCAAGTGCGATACACGGATTTCGTCTTGATCGACCGCGCGACATCGAGCTTGGCCAGTCATTGTCGGCAAGAGCAATGAGGTCGGGCGGCAGGGTGATGCCCAGCCGCCTGGCGGCGCTCAGGTTGACGATCAGGTCCGGCCGCCTGATGTTCTCGACCGGCACGTGTCGCGCGACCCAGGTCAGCAGTAGTAGACGCCGGCGACGCACCGGCGCGCTGTCCTGCGTGCAACGCCGGCTACGCTGACTGGCGTCAGGGGACGCCCCACTCTGGCCTGGGCTGACGACACGAAGCTGAACTCGGCTGCAACGCGGGTGTCGATCTCCATCGCGCTGGCGCCAACAAGTACGGTCAGCAATGCAATTCCAATCCGCTTGAACATCACCGTCGCTCCTCTTGTCTTCCATCATCTTACCGTGAAGGCTTCCGGCAGTTCGTCGACGCCGGGAATGTCGGTCGGTTTCAACTGTTTAGCGCCATCCGGAACCTTGAAGCTGAAATCGTCGCCCGCAACCTCCGCGCCTGTCTTCCACGATCTGACATCAACAGTGTATTGCGGAAACCCTGCTACCTTCGTGCTGGTGATCAGGTAACGACACGGATACGGCCGCTCTCCCTGGTGGATCCAAATTTGCCAATCCACCCCTTCATTGGTTCGGAAGGCGAGATGGTCGCATTCCTCGCCTCGGATCACGCCACTCCCGAGATCCTTCACGTCGACAACTGTCGGCATGAGCTGGGAATAAGGATCGGACATCAGCAGGTCTGCAGCCGGCAGGGGTCTGTGAAGCTTGTCTCGCAGCTCGTCGACCAGTTGATCGACGGTGCCCGGGATCTCAGCCTGAGCGTACTGGTTGCTGTCCTTGCGCAGGAGCGACAGGGTTTTGCCGTCGAAGACCAATTCGACGTTGGCGAATCCGCCCCAACGAGTGGCGTGGATCTTGTCAGGCCGGGCGAGCGTCACGGTACCCGAACTTGCCAACGCCAGTTTCTGGTCTTGTTTCGTCACGATCTCCAAATTCGAGTCATATTCCAGCGAGATCGCTTTCTGTGCCGTCATATAGTCCGACATCGCCTTAAGCAGGTGCTTCGCCTGCACTTCGTCGGCGCGGGCGGCCGGTGCGCCGGCAAGTGCCATCAGGGCGAGCGCGCCAGCCCGCAGGGCGAGGTTCGGGAGCACGGCACCGTAAATGCAAGAGGTCTGTGCGACCTCGCTCAATCTGCCGATCGTACGTTGCAAATGCCTTCGCATGATAGCCCTCCTTCGTTATTTCCCTGTTTCAAGACGGTCTTCGCGGAGGCTCGCGACACACCAGATCGCCAGCCCCAGGTGGCCGATCACTCCCACCCAAAGGCCGATGCCGGCCAGGCCAGGCCCGAAATACGCATAGGCGAGCAGAACCGCGGCGATCGCATCGTAGATCAGCATCGCCAGGATGAGGCCCAATGTCGCACGGCTCTGCTCATCCTCCGCAGCTCGCCAGCAGGCGACGGCCAAGGCGATCAGCGCTGCGCCGCCGACGCGCCCGATGAGCTTGGGAAGAGAGCTATCGAGGGGCTGGCCGAAAAGAATCAGCGTCGGAAGATTGGGGACGAGCAGGAATGCCAGCCCCGTCGCACCCTCGACGATTGCGGTTACACGCAGCATCAGGCGTACCGTCATGAGGCTGCCTCATATTCCCATTGGTCCGTGCATGTCATGGCACCCTCTTGATCGGCGGGTTCACAGGCGGGGTGGGCGGGGTGACCGAGCCGTCGACCGGCAGATTGGTTGGCGGTGAGTACGGTGTGCCCCACGCGCTGAGGGGCGTGAGCTTGTATTCGGGAGTGGCGTCGCTGCAAAATTGCGGCTGTTCATGCCTGCCTCCCAAAAATGCTCTCACTGGTGCGTGGGCTCCAGCTTGAAGGTCAGCTTGTCGATCTTGCCGGTGAATTTGAATGGCGTGTCGTAGCGGTACTCGAGCAGCGCCACGCCGGTGCGCGTGTCCTGGCCGACGTCGAAGGTTTCGTCCTCGGGGAACGTGACCGGAATGCCGTGCTCCAGGGAATTCGTGGCCACTTCCTTGCCATCGATGGAGAGCACGCCCGTGCCGCCCGTACCAAGTTCGGTGCCGGCTGCCTTGTAGTCGAAGACGATCGTATGCTTGCCAGGCTCCAGTTCAGGCCCCTCCCACATCGTGCGCTTGAGGTCGAGGAGGTTGTAAAGGAAGACAACACGGCCCCGGCCGACGCCAAAATCGCCCTTGCTGAGGAATAGGCCGTAGCCGCCGAAGCGTCCGCCCTCGGTGACGATCATCCCTTCCGCACCACCCTCGGGGATGTCGACGTCGGCGGTGATCGTGTAGGACTTGTTCAGGATGCTTGGCGCTGCACTTGCCGGCGCGCCGGTCAGTTCTCCCGTATAGGCGAACTCGGTCCGTCCCGCAGTGAGGTTCGGGCGCGGCGTGTTCCAGCGGGTCAGCGTCGTGTTGTCGAGCGGCAGGACATTGTACTTCTTCGCTTCCGAATAGAAGAGGTCCTGCATCTCCTTGAGCTTGTCCGGCATCTTGCCGGCGAGGTCGTTGAACTGGGTCGGGTCTTCCGCAACGTTGTAGAGTTCCCAATTGTAGCCGGTGATCACATCCGGGGGCGTCTTGGTGCTGAGTTCCCACGGCAGCGTCGCGGGCGTCGTCGCCGCTACCCACCCGTCGTGATAGATGGCGCGATTGCCGAGCATCTCGAAGTACTGGGTCTTGTGCGCAGTCGGGGCGTTGGCATTCGCCTTGTCCCAGGTGTACTTCATGCTCACCCCTTCGACGGGGCTCTGTTTGATGCCGTTGATCGTGTCCGGCTGGGAAATGCCGGCGGCGTCCAGGATGGTCGGCACGACGTCGATGAAGTGGTGGAACTGCGTGCGGATGCCGCCCACGTCGGTGATATGACCGGGCCACGACATGACCATGCCCTGCGCGGTTCCACCGAAGTGCGACGGCACCTGCTTCACCCACTTGAACGGCGTATCCATTGCCCAGGCCCAGCCGGCGGCGTAGTGCGGGAAGGTCCGCTCCGATCCCCAGAACGGATACCAGAGGAACTGGTCCTTGACCGGTACGGAGACACCGTTGAAGGTCGTGAACTCGTTCGGCGTGCCGTTGAGCATGCCCTCGGCGCTCGCCCCGTTATCGCCACCGATGTAGATGATCAGCGTGTTGTCGAGTTCGCCGAGGTCGTCGACCGCCTGGATGACGCGACCGATCTCATTGTCGGCATAGGCAAGGTAGGCCGCGTAAACGTCCGCTTGCTTGATGAAGAGCCGTCTTTCTTCGAGACTGAGCGAGTCCCATTCCGGCAGCCCCTTCGGCCACGGCGTCAGCTTGGCGTTCTCAGGCATGATGCCGAGCCGTTTCTGGTTGGCGAAAATCGTCTCCCGCACCTTGTTCCAGCCGTCGTCGAACAGATGCATGTCGCTGATCTTCTTGATCCACTCCGGCGTCGGATGGTGGGGCGCATGGGTGGCACCGGGCACGTAATGGACGAGCCAGGGCTTGCCAGGAGCAACCTCCTTGAGCTGTTTGATGTACCCGATGGCCTCGTCGGCCATTGCCGTCTCCATGTTCCAGCCGGGATTGCCCTCGAACGGATAGATGGCGGTGGTATTGCGGAACAGGTTTGGCTGCCACTGGCTGGCATCGCCGCCGACGAAGCCGTAGAAATATTCGAAGCCCATTCCGTTCGGCCATTGATTGAACGGCCCCGCCTGACTCGACTGATAGGAGGGCGTGTTGTGGTCTTTGCCGAACCACGAGGTGGCGTATCCATTTTCCTTGAGGATCGTGCCGATCGTGCCCTTTTCGATCGGGATGATCGAATCGTACCCCGGATAACCGGTCGCTATTTCACCGACGACCCCGTAGCCGACCGAGTGGTGGTTGCGCCCGGTGATCAGAGCCGCGCGAGACGGGGAGCAGAGCGACGTCGAGTGAAAGTTGGTAAAGCGCAGGCCCTCTTTCGCGATGCGATCCATCGCCGGTGTTGGAATGACGCCGCCGAAGGTGCTCGGCGCACCGAACCCCTGGTCGTCCGTCATGATGAGGAGTACGTTAGGCGCGCCCTTGGGTGGCACGGTTCTCGGAGCCCACCATGGTGTCGATTCCGACGCCTTTTCATTGATCACGCCACCGAAGTTCGGATCAGGTGGTGGAAGTTGTTTTCCGGTGATCGTGGCGGTGGCTCCGGGCGAACCCGGAGTGCCGGTAACCTGTTGTGCCGATGCTGGGACACAACCAAGGGCCAGGAGGCCCACACCCGCAAGTATACTCTTGCTAATTTTCATGACGGCCCCCTCAGCAGGCGCTGATGATAAATTAGAAATTGCTACAATGCACGAACTAATTCGCGGGAGAAAGGCTGCGAGGGGACGCGCGGCCTCGTTTCGACAGACTATTGCCCGGCAACATTCAATGCTCGACGGATATTCGTTCCGGTGTTGGTTTAGTATTATCTAATGCGACGACTATTCGGTTGCGTGAGGGGGAGCTGCCGAGATGACGATCGTTCGCAGTCTGCCTGCATGTGTGCATCTTATCGCTATCGGCTCAGCGCCGGCATTGGCTCGGCCGATCTCCGGCGGAAGGCAGCTTCCTCGGCCTGATTTCCTATTTGACCTCGACATTGCTCAGCTCGCCGACGCGGGCTGCGCTGATCACAGAATGCAATCATCATTCGGTCGGCTTCGGCGTCGTGGGTGACATCCATGACGGCCAAAACCAGGGGGAACCAAAATGAAGCTATTGCTTGCGGTAACATCGAGCCTTCTGACACTTGCGGTCTCCTACGCGAACGCACAGCAAATCACCGGCACACCGGGTGCGCCGGATGCCACGACGACCCTCGACGGGCGATATCTTCCCAATCCGCCGGCGCCGTTTGGCGGCGAGATCGGGCTGAGCGCCAGGGACTCGAAACCGTATTGGCCGCCTCAGGTGGTGCCCCCGAAGGGCGCACCGAATATCCTGCTGATCATCACCGATGACGCGGGCTACGGTATCGCGGGCACGTTTGGAGGCGTCATACCGACGCCCGCTCTCGACCGCGTGGCACAAGCGGGCCTGCGCTACACGCAGTTCCACTCGACCGCGCTGTGTTCGCCGACGCGGGCGGCGCTGATCACCGGACGCAACCATCATTCGACCGGCTTCGGCGTGATTTCCGAGCAGGCGACCGGCTATCCGGGATACGACTCCGTTCTGGGTGTGAACAACGCAACGATCGGCAACATTCTGAAAGAGAACGGCTATTCGACATCATGGTTCGGCAAGAACCACAACACTCCATCATTCCAGTACAGCAGCGCCGGTCCCTTCAACCAATGGCCGTCCGGCATGGGCTTCGACTATTTCTATGGCTTCATGGGAGGCGACACCAATCAATGGCAGCCATATCTCTTTCAGGATCACACACAGATTTTTCCGTGGGTCGGAAAGCCCGGCTACAATCTGATTACCGACGAGGCCGACAACGCCATCGACTACATCAAGCAGCTGAACGCGGCCGCGCCTGACAAGCCGTTCTTCGTCTATTATGCGCCGGGTGCAACGCACGCGCCGCATCACCCGACTCCAGAATGGATCGAGAAGTTCAAAGGCAAGTTCGACATGGGCTGGAACGCCATGCGCGACCAGATCTTTGCGAACCAGAAACGCCTCGGCGTTATCCCCGAAAATGCGCAGCTCACCCCGTGGCCGGACGACCTGCCGAAATGGGATGCGCTCGACGCTGACAGCAAGAAGCTGTTTGCTCGTCAGGCGGAGGTATTCGCAGCTTACGTCGCCTATTCCGACCATGAGATCGGGCGTGTGATTCAGGCGGTTGATGACGTGGGCAAGCTGGACAACACGCTCGTCATCTACATCGAGGGCGACAACGGCACGAGCGCGGAAGGGAGCACGCTCGGCACGCCGAGCGAGGTGATCACCATCGAGGGGCTTGAGATGCCCGTCGCCGACCAGCTGAAATTCTACGATGCCTGGGGTTCGGACCAGACTTACCCACATATGTCGGTAGCGTGGTCATGGGCCTTCGACACGCCGTTCAAATGGACCAAACAGGTGGCCTCGCATTTCGGGGGCACGCGGCAGGGCATGGCAATGGCGTGGCCCGCCCGCATCAGGGATGCCGGCGGCATCCGCAGCCAGTTCCATCATATGATCGACATCGTGCCGACGATCCTGGAAGCGACTGGAATTCCGGCGCCAGACATGGTCGACGGCGTGGCGCAGAAGCCAATCGAAGGGGTCAGCATGGCCTATAGCTGGGATAAGACGAACGCCAATGCACCATCGACGCGCCGCACCCAATATTTCGAGATGTTCGGCAATCGCGGCATCTACCACGACGGCTGGTACGCCTGCACCACGCCGCCGGCAGCGCCCTGGCTGATGGGCAAGGCCCCGATGCCGGAAGTGGTCAATGGCTACAAATGGGAACTCTACAATCTCAACGAGGATTATTCGCAGGCGAACGACCTCGCGAATAGCAATCCCGACAAGCTGCGTGAGATGCAGGAACTGTTCCTGCTCGAAGCCGCGAAGTACGACGTGTTTCCGCTCGACAATTCTATCCTGGAGCGCCTCATGACGCCTCGGCCGAGCGCAACCGCAGGACGGAAGCTGTTCACCTATTCAGGCGTCATTTCCGGTGTACCCGGCGGCAACGCCCCTAATATCGTGAACAAGTCCTACACGATCACCGCCGAGATCGAGATTCCAACTGTCAGAGCGGACGGCATGCTCGTCACTACCGGCGGCCGGTTCGGCGGATACGGCCTCTACATCCTCAAGGAAAAGCCCGTGTTCCTCTACAATTTCCTTGATATCGAGCGCTTCCGTTGGGAGGGGCCTGACGCGCTTGCCCCCGGAAAGCACACGATCGAGTTCGACTTTACGGCTGATAGCCACAACATGGGCAGCGGCGGAACGGGCATTCTCAAGGTGGATGGCAAGGAGGTCGCCAGCCAGAAAATCCCGCACACTATCCCCGCCCTGATGCCATGGGACGAGACATTCGATGTCGGCATGGATACGCGCACCGGTGTCGATGACAACGACTACCAGGTGCCGTTCTCCTTCACCGGGACGATCGACAAGCTGACGGTGCAATTGAACTGATGCGGACACGAGCTGCCACGGATATTTCGGGGCGGCTCGTGCACCAGCAGCGCACGAAGCCCCTGCGCAATCGCCCCCGGTCGACACGCAAAGATATAAGATCGTTCGAAAAGCGCTATGCCACGAGCGTTTCAAGTTCGCGGCTGCGCGAAGGAAGCCGAGACGCTTCTTTCGCGACATTGACCTCACGAGCAGCGTGGGCCGTTTCCTGCAGGGCTTTGTCCAGCTTGTATTCCTTGCGTGCCTCCAGCCATTCCAGCACCTCCGAGAGATGCCACAGCGTAACCGCTGGCCCATCATGGGCCGGGCTTGGGAAATCCGAGTTGGACACCATGAGCTTGCGAATGTTCTGACGGGTCTTTCCGACAAGGTCGGCGATCTCGGTAGCGCTGACAAAATCAGGGCAGGCTTCAACCAGCATCGCGGTCGGCACCGCTGACTTGATGTCCTCAAGGGCCTCTCGAATTGCATCCTGCGCACTATCGGCTTCTCTATCGAACTGTAATGCAAGGCGACCAGCGATCCCTACGCCGACAAGCACATCAGTGCAGCCTGCCTCGCCAAGTCGCTCGACAATGGCGTCATGATCGGCGTCGTCTGCGGCCAATCGGTATTTCAGAGTGAAATTGTATTCTTTCATTGTCGTCACTCCTTGTCCTCTTTCGCCGTTGTGGCCTTCTTATGCGTCGTGCAATTGTCGACCACGCGCAACAATGCCTTTGCGTGTGTTCCAGTGTTTTTGGGCGTACTCCAAATGCTGGTTACGCAGAACTCACCGCAGCGACATACGTCCTCTTTATATGGACAGAACATCTTTCCCCAGGCGTGGCTTCCGCCGACGCTGATGCGCCATCCTGCTGCCTCCGCATGTCTTAACGCCTCTTCAATATCCTTCTTTGGATGCGGCTTACGCACCATCTAGCTCCTTTGAATAATATAACGGCTCGGTTGTCAAATGACAACCGATCCGTTCCAAGCGCGGGCCAGACACAGTGACGTCTCTAAGTTGAAAAAGGCTTAGTCCTCGATCGCGAAATCGACCAGTTTGCCGAAGCCGCTGATCATGCCGATGCCATCAGGCTTCATGCACATCATTCATCGGGACGCGCCGCCGCCGCTTCTACGCTTTGAGTGCTTCTACGCCTTGAGTCTGGCGACCTGCGGGCCGACGATCGCGGCAAAAAGGCTGGGCTGGCCGAGCGCGCGGGCGGACAGCATGGCGCCGTGGACGCAGGCCATCAGGATCTGGGCTTCCTCCTCGGGCGATCCGTTCAGGCGGAAGAGTTTCTGCTCCGCGCCGGCTTTCAGTACCGATGCCAGCCAGGCGGCCAGGTTCTCGAAATGCCGGCGCACGTGCGACGCCACAGTGTCAGGCAGCATCTGCATTTCGCAGGCGAGCATGGCGCAGACGCAGAAGGGCTCCGACGCGTCGAGGATGCAGGTCTGCCAGTAGTTCAGATAGGCCTGCAGCTGCTCGGCAGGGCCGGGGACGTGTTCGCCAAGCGCCGTCAGGCCGGCTTCGGCGCGCTGCGTGTAGCGGTCGACCAGGACCTGCACCAGTTCGGCCTTGGTGGGGAAATGGTGGTGGATGCTCGCCTTGCGGATGCCGATCGCATCGGAAATATCGGCATAGCTGAAGCCGTTATAGCCTCCCGCCACGACGAGAGACTGCGCCACGTCCAGTATTCTTTCCGAGGTCGTCTGTTCCATGCTGCTGGCCTACCTGTTGGTAGGGAGGGTGTCAAGTTCGGGCGCCGAGGGCTCGCTCACGAGCATGTGTTCCGCCCTGCAGGGGGAAGGTGCGTTTGAACGATTGACTCTCCAAGTTTGTCTACCTACTAGTAGGAAGATACAACAAGGAGCCTGTCATGCAGAACCAATCCTCCCCGCAATCGAGCTGGTTGCGATCCTATTATTTCGTCCGCGCGCTGTTTTCGATCGGCTGGATCGTCGCTGCCATTGTCTCGGCCACTCTGTCGGGAAGCCAATCGGCGCTCGCCTCCGTGCTGCTCGTCATCTATCCGGCCTGGGATGCGGTGGCGAACCTCGTGGACGCCAGGGTCAATGGCGGCCTGAAGGCCAATCCCGCCCAGTCCCTCAACGTCGTCGTCAGCACGATCACGACGCTTGCCGTCATCATCGCCGTCCTGAACAGCACCTATGCCGTGCTTGCCGTCTTCGGCGTCTGGGCCATCCTCTCCGGCCTCCTGCAGCTTTCGGCTGCCGTTCGCCGCTGGCGTATTTACGGCGCGCAATGGGTGATGGTGCTCAGCGGCGCACAATCGGCGCTCGCCGGCGCTTTCATGATCAGCAAGTCATTGGCAGCCGCGCCGCCGAGCATTCTCGACATCGCGCCATATGCAGGGTTCGGTGCCTTCTATTTCCTGCTGTCGGCCGTGTGGATGACGGTTGCGGCCTATCGGAAGGCGGCTGTGCAGGGGTGAAAGGCGCCAGCTTTGCTGCCGCCTCCCGGCCCGACGCGGGGCCGATCTTCACCCACCTTTTCAGCCGGCGGCCGGTCGCGCCCGCAGCAGCGCGAACAGGCCGGGAAGGGCGGTTCCCGCGATGATCAGCACCACTCCGCCCGCCGTCCTCACGCCGAAGGGACTGTCGAAAATCACAGCCGCCGCCACGGCGCCGGCTGCCGGACCGATGGAGGAGATGAGCCCGAGCTGCAGCACCGGCATCTTCGGCAGCGCGAAATTATAGGCGAAGTAACCGCCGGCGGTGGCGACCCGGCTGTCGAAGACGAACCTGGCCGATATTCTCAAGCGAATTCCGAAGCCGGTGCCGATCGCGGGGATGTGACGCTTACCGCTGGATGACGGATTGCTGCTGTCAAAGACCCCGCCCCAAACCCCTCCCCATAAGGGGGAGGGGCTTAAACTGCCGCCCCGATTTTCCCAATCCTCAACGTCGCAAGAACAGCAAGGCGGCGCCGCAAATTAGTCCCTCCCCCTTGTGGGGAGGGGTTTTTGCCGCACACTCAGCGACCCCATGGGTCACTTCAGGACATTGCGCACCCACCATTCCCCGTTGGCAAATGGCCCCCCGCCGCAGGTTTGTCTCGCCTTGAACGCGGTCCAATGCTATCGCTGCTGAAACAGGAAACGGGGCAAGACAATCATGGATTTGGCAATTCCCAGTGCAACCAATCTCAGCCTGTTCGTCAGCGCCACGCTGGTGCTGCTTCTCGTGCCGGGACCGGCCGTCCTTTACATCTTCGCGCGCTCGGTCGAGCAGGGCCGTTCTGCCGGCCTCGTGTCGATCCTCGGCATCCACACGGCGACGCTTGTTCATGTCGCCGCCGCCGCCGTGGGGCTGTCGGCGCTCCTGGCGTCGTCCGCGCTCGCCTTCAGCGTCGTGAAGTATGCCGGCGCGGCCTACCTGATTTGGCTTGGCGTCAAGAAGCTTTTCGGCCCGTCGGACATGTCCGACGTCGAGAGCGATTTACCGGCGCGCAGCCGCATGCGCCTCTTTCGTGAGGGCTTTATAGTCAACCTTCTCAACCCGAAAACAGCGCTGTTCTTTCTTGCCTTCCTGCCGCAGTTCGTTGAGGTCGACCGCGGCCATGTGGCAGCGCAGATCGCCTTTCTCGGGATTCTCTATACAGCGATCGGCGTTCTGACTGACGGCAGCTATGCACTTGTCGCCGGTACGGCCGGCAATTGGCTGAAGCGCAGTCCCGTCTTTCTGAAGACTGAACGCTGGGTCAGCGGTTTCGTCTATATCGGCCTTGGCTTGACGGCCGCTTTTGCGGGCAATCAGAAGAAATAGGCCGGCGTGACTTCACGGAAATCGCCGTTCGCCTTTATAGGCTCACGGCCTAGTGTCGCGTCACCCGTCCAGCCTTGTCGCGATCGACCGCGCCCGGCCGCACCATCACGAGGATACCATCATGAGCACTATCGAAGCCGTCGCCGAAGAGGCCAAGGGCTGGCGCCGTCATATCCATCAGAATCCGGAGCTGCTCTTCGACCTGCCGGAGACGGCGGCCTTCGTGGCGGGCAAGCTTGCGGAATTCGGCTGCGAGAATGTTACCACGGGGCTTGCCAAGACCGGCGTCGTTGCCGTCATCGAGGGCACGAAGGGTTCGGGCAAAACGATCGCGCTTCGCTGCGACATGGACGCGCTGCCGATGTCGGAGCAGACCAATCTTCCCTATGCCTCCAGAAATGCCAACCGCATGCATGCCTGCGGCCATGACGGGCACACCGCCATGCTGCTTGCCACCGCCAAGTGCCTCACCGAAGTCAGGGATTTCGCCGGCAAGGTCGTGCTGATCTTCCAACCGGCGGAGGAGGGCGGCGGCGGCGCGCGGGTGATGATCGAGGAGGGGCTGCTCGAACGTTTCGGCATCGACGAGGTCTATGGCATGCATAACGAGCCGGGCCTTGAGATCGGTTCCTTTGCCACGCGCGCAGGCCCCTTCATGGCGGGCGCCGACCGTTTCGTCATCACCATCAACGGCAAGGGCGGGCATGCCGCCTCGCCGAACATGACGCGCGATCCTGTTCTCGTCAGCGCCCATATGGTCACGGCGCTGCAATCGATCGCCTCGCGCTTCACCGATCCCTTCGATCCGGTCGTCGTCTCCGTCACCTTCTCGGAAGCCGGCAACGACAAGGCGCTGAACGTCATTCCCGCCTCCGTGCGCCTCGGCGGCACGATCCGTACCATGCAGACGGAAACGCGGAAGGCCGTCGAGCAGCGGTTCCGCGAGATCGTCCGTGGCACGGCGAAGCTCTTCGAGACGGAAGCCGAGATCGACTGGCGGCCAGGCTATCCAGTCACGGTCAACGATGCCGGCAGGACGTCGGCGATCGTTGCGGCGGCTGCAAAGGTGGCCGGCGAGGGGCGGGTGAACGCGGCTTACGAGCCGTCGATGGGGGCGGAGGACTTCTCCTACATGCTGGAAAAGCGGCCCGGCGCGATGATCCTGATCGGCAATGGGGACAGCGCGGGTCTGCACCACCCGGCCTATGATTTCAACGACAAGGCAATTGCGCATGGGGTGCGCTACTGGCTGTCGCTGGTCGGGCAGGAGCTTGGGGGAAAGTAGGGGATTGTTGTTGGAGAGGGGGTGCCACACCCTCCGGCATCTACGGTTGCCACCGCCCTTACGCAGCCTGAACGCTCTTCACCACGCCCGTCCTGTCGATGACACAGGCGAACTTGCGGCCGGAGGCATCGAGATCGACGCTGAAGCCGCCTGCTTCGACCGGGCGCGAGCCTGTCGGCAGGACTTTCGCCCTTTCGAGGCCGGCCTGCTTGGCGGCGGCGTCGGCGCAGAGCAGCTGCAGGTCGGCGGGTGCGGTCTCGACCGCCGTGCGCGACATCTGGTCGGGCGGCGGGGCCGACTGGCAGGCGGCGAGTGCTGCGATCGAGCAAAGGAGCAGGGCCGGGAGCGGCTGGCTCTTCAAGAAAATGCTCATGTCTTTCCCCCGTTTCAGACGCCCTTATAGAGGGCCGCGCCCTGCATCAGGACGATGACCTTCGCGCCGACCTTTATGCGCGAGTGCAGGTCGATGATGTCGTCATTGTTCATGCGAATGCAGCCCGAGGACACGTCGAGGCCGATGGTCCAGGACTCCGGTGTGCCATGGATGCGGTAGATCGTGTCGGCATCGCCCGCATAGAGGTAAAGCGCGCGGGCGCCGAGCGGGTTGTCGGGGCCGCCGGGCTGGCCGGCCGCCCATTTGGCGGCATTCGGGTCGCGGGCCACCATTTCGGCGGGCGGTGTCCAGGTCGGCCATTCGGCCGTCCGCCCCACGCGCACGATGCCGGCCCAGCCAAAGCCCTCGCGCCCGACCCCGATGCCGTAGCGGATCGCCTGGCCTCCGGGCTGCACCAGATAGAGAAAATGCTGGTTGCCGTCGATGATGATCGTGCCCGGCTCCTCCGCCGTGCGAAAGGTCACGACCTGCCGGCGGAAGGCATCCGGAACCTGCTTGTTGCGGGCGAAATATTTGCGCGCCGTGTTCTTGTCGTAATCGACCCACTTCCGGGTCTTCGGATCGTAGATCTGCGTGCCTGCCGCAAGGGCGACATAGGCAGCGAGGGTAAGCACCAGCGTGGCGAGGGCGGCTTTCTGCAACGTCCGGCTCATGGCTTTGCCCATCCCTCAATGCGGGCGGCATTCTCCGCCACCCATTTTTCCGCATAGTCGGCAGGCGGCTGGCGCTCCACCTGCAGCGCATAGGTCATGGCAGTCACTTCCTCGGGCGTCAGATCGACCTTCTCCAGAAAGGCAGCGACGTCAGCATGTTTCTGACCAAAGGAGGCCGACCAGGCGATGTGGAATTCGGAGGGCGGCCAGGCGGTATCCGCCTTCGAATGCTCGATCCAGAGCGGATCGCTGCCGGGCGCGATCTTCCATTTTGCGGAATCGTAGGCCGGCTCCTTCAGCCGCGTCACCTTGTGCAGTTCGAAGACATTGTGCGGCGCGTAGCAGGCAAAGACCATCGGCCGGCTGGTGGCGACGGCCGCATCGACGGCGGCCATGCCGACATCCTCTTCCGTCTCCACGAGGGCCAGATTTCTGGAGTAGCCGTAGCTCAAGGCGCGGATGCGCTCGATGCTCGCCGAGGTCCAGGTGGCGGCGCCGATCCAGAGCTCGCCGCGGCCATCGCCATCGGTGTCGAGCAGCGCGCCTTTTTGCGGGTCGGACAGGTCCTTGACGCTTTTGATGCCGGCCTTTTCCGCGTCTTCGGTGGCGCAGAGGCCCTGCCAGGCGGGAACGGCACGTTTTGCCAGCACCACCGCCTTCTTCTCATCGACATATTTTTCGATCGCTGCATCGAGGTTCGGCCGCCAGACCTCCGGATGGATATCGAGTTCGCCGGTTTCGAGCGCGGCGAAGGCATTGAGTTCTCCCATTTCGCGCAGGCCGGCCTCGAGGCCGAATGTCTTGCCGATCGCGACCTTCAGGATATTGGCGGTTGCCTGGCCGGACGGCCAGTTCGGCACGGCGATGACAAGATCGGCGGCCTGGACGTTGCCAAGGGAAACCGATGCGGTGAGAAGCGACACGGTCGCGGCAAGTATGGCCGCCCGCCGCGTGAACTGCGGCGGGCCGGCGGGTGTGTGCTTCGTCTGTCTCAGCCCATCCCCCTCAGTCTGTCCCACAGAATCCCCTCCGTTTCCGATCCCCAATGCCGTCGAGGAACCGTGCGCCGGAACCTGACGGCTCGCGTCATGCATGAGGCTCCGGCGCATACGCGAAACCGAATGGCCGGCGGGCTCTCAATGCCTGCGCCCTATATTGCCTGAAGTCCTAAACACACGACGCGCCTGCCGGGGAAGTACGTTACCGTAAATGCCGCCGTAAATTCGTGAGGCGAACGGCGAAGCGGGACGGGGTGCGGCTGAGGTTCGGCGGCGGTTCAACCGTGGGAAATCGAGCAGCCGGCAGGGCACGCATTCGGTCAGGTCCGGGAAGAAATGTGGTAATATATTGCCGCCGTCCGACCCGCGGTGTGCCATGGGGCACACCCTATCCGTCGTCATCCCTCCATCACCCAATTTCCGACTTGCCCCCAATCCGCGAATAAGGTTTCGTGGCCGCGTTTCAGCAGGACCCCAGTACGCCCATGTTTTTCTTCGCGAAGATTTTCTGGATCGTTTCCCAGCCGGTGACGATCTGCTTCCTTCTGATGGCACTCAGCGTGCTCCTGATGCTCTTTTCCTTCCGCCGGCTCGCCATCGCCGCCGGGCTCGTGTCGCTCGCGCTCGTCTTCGTGAGCTTCTACACCACATCCGGCGCGCTGATCGTGCAGGAGCTCGAAGACCGCTTTCCGCGGCCGGCCGCACCTGCCGATGCCGCCTGTGTCATCGTGCTCGGCGGCGGCATCCCGGCACAGGTCGATGGCGCGCGCGGCGGTTACGATCTCGATGACGGCGGCGACCGCTATATTGAGACGGTGCGGCTTGCGGGCCTCTATCCGAATGCGAAGATCATCATGTCCGGCGGCGATGGCAGCCTCGAAGGCGTCGCCATGACGGAGGCGGATGTCATCCGCCGGATGTTCAATGATTTCCATATCGATCCAGCCCGCGTCGAATATGACGCGGAGTCGCGCGATACCTATGAAAACGCCACAAATGTCCGGGCGATCCTGCAGCGGCTGAACCTCACCCACTGCCTGCTCGTGACCTCGGGTTTCCATATGCCGCGGGCTGTCGCGATCTTCCGCAAGCTCGGCATGGACGTCACCCCTTGGGTCGCCGATTACCGCACGACCGGGGAGGAGGGCCTGAAGGTGACGGTCGCCTATCCGCTCATCAATGCCGGTCTTCTGAGCACCGGCGTGCGGGAATGGATCGGCATCGTCGCCTATTATTTCGCCGGGCGCGTCTCGACCCTTTATCCGCATTGAGGGCAGGCGGCTTACGCCTCGCAGGCGCGTTGCAGAGGGCTGTTCTATGGCTGGGCGAGAGGGTCCGCCTTCGCCGCCTCGCATTCCGGCAGTCGCACAGGTTTGGCGAGTTTCGCCAGCGCCTCGGGCTTGGCGCATGCCGGGAAGCCGGCTAACGGCATCGTCTCTATGAACCGGCTGCGCTCTATTGAGCTTAGGCCGGGTTCATTGATCATGCCCTCCACGGTCAGGTCCGGGTGCTGCTTGAGAGCTTCGCTTGCCGAAGCATTCGCCTCGTCGGTTCGACCGAGTGCCGCGAGGGAGCTGCTGCGCACCACCCAGGTCCACTTTTGGTAGCTGTCAGGCGTCATGCGCTCCAGCATCTTCACGGCGTCCTCATATCGGCCCGCCATGAAATAGGCGGGTGAGAAGAAGTTGGACGTCCACATCGGATAGTTCGGGTCAAGCCGCTTTACTCGGTCGACCATCTGAGCGCCGCGTTCAGGTTCGCCGAAGCGTGCTGCATAGCCGGTATAGAAAGTCAGGATTTCTGACGAACCCGGCGCCAGGCGAAGGGCTGTGTCCAGCTCAGACTTAGCGCGGCCCATGTCGCCTTTGTTGGCAAGGCTCATGCCAAACACCGCATGTGCTTCGGCGTCGCTCGGATCAAGCCGCACCGCGCGTTCGGCCACATCGTCGGCCGTCTTGCGGTTGCTCTCGGGATTGACGCCAAACAAACTCAATATTTCATGCGCATGGTAAAGTTCTACCCAGGCCCGCGCCAGCCCTGGGTCCAGCTCGATGGCGCGGTTGAGAAACGTGATGGCCTCCTCCTCATCGGCTTTGGTGAGCTTTTCAATCTTCTCGGACCCGAGCAGATAATAGTCATAGGCATTCAGGTTTTCAGGCCGTTTGCGTTTGGCTGCGGCCCGCCCGGCCTCTTGAATCAGTCCCACGCCGCCGCCGAGGCGATTGGCGACCTGCTCTGCGATTTCGGTCTGAACGGCGAACACGTCCTCATCGGGCCGGTCCCAATTCTCCGACCAAAGATGGTGGCCGGTTTTTGCGTCGATCAACTGTGCTGTGATCCGGACCCGGCCACTCTGCCGCTGGATCGAGCCTTCCAGTACAAAGCCGACATGGAGCGCAGTTGCGACCTGGCGGGCATCCACCGGATTGCCTTTAAAAACTTCCGTCGAATTGCGCGCCACCACTTCGAATTCGGGAAACCGCGCGAGGTCGGTGATGATATCCTCTGTCAGGCCATCGGCCAGACGCCCGCTCGCCTCGTCGCCGCCAAAATTGTCGAAGGGCAGCACCGCCACCGACGGCTTGCCGCTCAAAGGTTCGGGCTGCAGGAACCACCAGGCCCCACCGCCCGCCAGCGCAAGCGCAACGATTGCCGCCGCAGCCGTCCCGGCCCAGTGCGGTATCATTCCGAGAAGCGGGCGACGCGCCCGTTTGCCGTCGAGCCTCAGCCGATACATCCGCACCGGGCGGCTGATGTTCTTGACATGCTGCTCGCCGGCGAAATCGAGCGGCCAGTCGAGTTTGCCCTGGAGATGATCGTATGCCGTCCCCGACACCATCACGCCGCCCGGCTCGGCGAAATGCTCCAGCCGCGCGGCGACATTCACCCCATCCCCGTAGAGATCGCCATCCACCAAGGCCACATCGCCCAGATTAATCCCGACGCGGAAGATGATGCGCTCTGGCTCCGGCAGGTCGGCGTTGCGCGCCGCCACGCTATTTTGAAACCCCGCGGCGCAGGCAACTGCGTCGACCACGCTGTCGAAGGCAACAAGCGTGCCGTCGCCCATCAGCTTGATAACGGTGCCGTGGCGCTCAGAAATGGCGGGATTGATCAGGTCGGCGCGGATGGCCTTCAGTCGCCTGATGGTGCCGGTCTCATCGGCCTCCATCGCCTTCGAGTAGCCTACCATATCCGCCGCCAGGATCGCGAGCAGCTTCCGGTCGAGTGCGGGGGTACTCATCATCGTTGCCTTGCATGAACATGCAACCGTGCCGGCAGTCTACACCCACGGAAGCAGCGCAACCAGCACACTGCCAGAACGGCATGTCCGCTTATGGCGCAAAGCGGCCACGAACTCGCTTCGGCCGGTGGCATCTGCTATGGCCCGGACCCATAAAGAGGATTCCGTTGACGGCGGTTCCATGATCCACGGTCTCCAAAGGGAGACCACAGATGAATCGCAATTGTTTCTGGCTCACGGAGGAGCAGTTTTCGCGGCTGCAGGCGCTGCTGCCAACCGACGCGCGGCAAGCCAGGAATCGATGACCGCCGGGTGATCAGCGGCACCCGATACGATCAATCTGCGACGAACTTCCTTGCGGTCGTCTGCCTCGCCGCCACTGTCACCTACTGGTTATGAGTCAGGGCATGAATTCACGGCAAACAGCCGGACGAGAGCAGCATTTCTTTCGTTCTCACTTGGCGGCGCCAAGTAGGTAGCCCCCGTCCCAGTGATAGATCTGCTTGTCGTCGACCGTCACCTTGACGACCGCCTGGAATCCGGCAAGCGTTCCGCTGCCGGCATGGAACGCACAGGTCCCTTGCATCGGGCTGGCGGTGTCGTAGGTGACGCAGTACCCGACCGCCGTGTCTCCGTTTCCGACGGCAATAACCGCCGTGCTACTGCCGAAAAGGGGACTGCCGGTCACCGGCCCATAATATAAGATCTTGGTGCCCGCGGGGATCGCCGCGAGGTTCGATTCAGTAATGGTGCAGAAGCTCGGCGTATCGCCGGTGTACTGGCTGCATTCCTTAGAGATCTTTAGCGGTTGCATAGCCGGCGCAGCGGACGCCACGGACGTTAGTGCCAGGATGGCACTAGCCGACAGGATCAACAGTCTGCTCATTGCCCACTCCCTATGGTCGAATTAACCTCCGGGATTCTACTCGCTATCTCCTCTCCTAGCAATTCGCTGCCTTGAGCCTTTGGGCAAGGGGTTGGCGTCTGCCTCACCGCCGGCTTGCTATGAGTCCGGCCCCGGCGAATTCCGCACTTTTGCTCGCGTCGGAACACAGTTATATGCTTGCGCTGACGGGGCAGGCATAGGGCGCCAGGGAGTTCACTTGAGAATATTGATCATCAGCCGCAAGGCGGAGGAGGTTCGGCGGAGCTTCCAGATCCGGCAGCTGGCCGCACTCGGCCTGTCCTTCGAGTTTCTCGACGCATTCGAAGCTGCCGATCTCACGGCCGAGGAATGCCAGACGGCTGCCAGCAACTGGCCGAGCCCGACGCGGCGGCAGGACATCGGTTGCTTCCTGTCCCATCGCAAGGCCTGGCAGGCGGTGATCGCACATGGGGCGAAGATGCTCATCCTCGAAGACGATGCGGTGCTGTCAGACGATATCGCCGCCGTCCTCGCCAATATCGAAGCCCGCAACGATGCCTGGAACAGCGTCTACGATCTCGAATTCGCCCCGCGTCGCCATATCCTCAACCGCAAGCGCGCATGGCAGGACGAGGCCGGCCGTTTTGGCGCGACCCGCGTCTATCAGAACCGCGTGGGGCTGGCAGGCTATGTCATCGGCCCCGAGGCGGCAAAACGCATGCTTGCGGAAACCACCAGCTATTCGCTTGTTGATGCGCATTTCTGGCATCGCGCATGGCTTGCCGCCTATCAGATCGAGCCGGCGCCGGTCATCCAGCAGCGGTTTCTGGAGGATGAGGCCGAGAGCGCCGACTTCGTGCGCCCGGAAAAGGATCTGGTCTTCCTGCCGCTCAGCAAGGTGCGCAAGCTCGCGCGGCGGCTGGAGCTCGAAAGCATCAAGGCGAGAAACCTCATTGTCGGCCTGTTCGTGGGGCAGAAGAGGGATGTTCGCGTCGATCGCTCCAGGTTCAATGCGGGTGCGGTGAAATCGGCTTAGGTGGGCTGCTGATGGCCCCCAATCCCGCCGTTGACACTCTTCCACATATCCCGTATCTCCCCACCCATGCCAGTCCGCTGGCCGTAAGCGTTTGACGTCAAGCAACGCACTTATCGATCCTCGCCGGTCGGAGTGCGTTTTTTTGTGCCCGTCGGATGAGGAAACAGCCAGGAGGTTTTCATGGCTTTCCGTCTTACCGGTGATCGCGAGCAGGTGCGGCTTTACCTGCTGACCGCGATCCTCTTCATCTCCTATCTCTGCGTTGCGATCGCCCTTCCTGTCGTGCCCGTGTTCGTGACCGGTACGCTCGGCCTCGGCAACGGTTGGGCGGGCCTCGGCGTCGGTATCGCTTTTCTCGCCACCATCCTCACCCGCGGTTATGCCGGCGGGCTTGCCGATGGCAGGGGCGCCAGGCTCGCCGTGCAGCGCGGCCTGCTTTTCTACGTGGCGGGCGCGCTCATCTCGCTCGCTTCCGGGCTCTCGCTGCAGGCGCCGGCTGCGGCTTTCGCCATTCTCGTTGCCGGGCGGCTTTCAATCGGGCTCGGCGAAAGCC
>Ga0102589_1002525_pt1 | contig 20956 bp, 16 predicted proteins | sample AraplaMF_Col_mLB_FD_76858 | JGI IMG/M metagenome (GOLD analysis project Ga0102589, IMG submission 76858) | Arabidopsis root microbial communities from the University of North Carolina, USA - plate scrape MF_Col_mLB | ecosystem: Host-associated > Plants > Roots > Endosphere | place: USA... | reverse complement strand
GCAACTACATCCGCAAGGATGTGCAGAGCGATCCGGCAGGCAAGCTCAAGCGCTTCCAGGCAGGCTACTCCTACAAGATGAGCAATCGCACGTCGCTCTACGCCTTTTATGACCGCCAGGACCCGAACAACCGCGTCGCCAACGACGTGATTCGCGTTTACGGCGTCGGCATTCAGCACAACTTCTGAGCACCGCAGGAACCGGCCTGAACGTCCGGTTCACAAAGCCCGCCTCCGGCGGGCTTTTGTCATCAATAACAGAAACGCCCCGGACGGGCTTCATCATTCGGGAAAGCATAGCCATGTCGATTAAACATTGGATCAGCACAGGCATTCTGGCGACAGCCTGTGCAATCGCCTCATCAGCTCCGCAAGACATCGTGATAGGCCAGGTTGGCCAGCTCAAGGACCCGGCCTCCGCTGCGAGCCAGGTCAAGGTGGGCGTGCAGTTGTATTTTGATGCGGTCAACGACCGGGGCGGCATCAACGGAGCAAAGCTCAAACTCGTCACCAAAGACCGAGGGCCGGAGGCCGCGGACTCGCTGGAAAAAACGAGGGAGATCCTCCAGGAGGAGAAGCCCGTGGCACTCATTGGATTCTCCGGAACAGCCCCTGTTGAAGCACTGGTTCGGGAAAAGGTGTTGGCCGCGGCGGGTATCCCCCTGGTAGGGCCTCGAACGGGCGCCGTCTCGCTTCATGAGCCGGTGAATCCCTGGATTTTTCACACACGCGCCAACTATGCCCAGGAGGTGCAGAAGATTGTGTCCCACATGGGCATCATCGGGCACAAACGCGTCGCGGTTTTCTACGAGAAGAGTCCGTTCGGGGTTGAGGGCTACGATCGGGCGCTGCGCGCCATCAAGGGAAAAAACCTTCAGCTCTCCGGGACTGCGAGCTACGAATACGGCACGACCGATGTCGGTGAGGCGGTCGCAACCATCCTCAAGGCCAAACCCGATGCGGTGATTTCAGTGGCGACAAGTGCCGCGACCGCCGAGTTCTACAAAAACTTCCGTCAAGGCGGAAGCTCGGCGTTTGTCGTTGCCCTTTCGGTCACTGATGGCGCCGCCGTTGTGAAAAGAATCGGCAAGCAGGCGGCCTACGGATTGGGCATAGCGCTGGTTGTTCCCGACCCGTCCAGCAAGACGTCCATCCTCGTCAGGGAGATGCAGGAAGATCACAGGAAATATGGTGCACCGGGGTCTGACCTGACCCTGGCGGTGACCGAGGGCTACATCGCGGCCAGGGTGTTGGCCGAAGGCCTGAAGCGCACCGGGCCAAACCCGACTTCGGCAAAGATCAAACGATCGCTGGAGTCATTGAGGGATCTGAACCTCGGCGGATTCACCGTCAATTTTTCTCCTGCAAATCACTCGGGCTCGTCGTATGTCGACATCATCGTATTGAGCCCGGACGGTAGAATGCTCCGCTAATTCCAATATAACCGCCGAAAGCAAATCGGCGTCAAAGAAGGCAATGGACTATAACGTCGCGTCGGTAGATGAAGCACTCGGCTTATTGATGCTTGTAGCCCAGAACCCGGGGTTGGGCGTGACCGAGCTTTCCAAAAGATCGGAAATCACCAAGGCCAGGGCGTTCCGCCTTCTCAGCACGCTGGAGCGGCGCGGTTTTGTGCAGCGATCAGGTGACGCCGCGACCTACCACCTGGGCTACAACGCACTGCTTGTGGGCCTGGCCGCCGATGAGCAGGTCAGCCTGGTCAGGCAGGCCGGCAAATACCTTCAGCAACTGGCCAGCCAGTTCAACGAGATCGTCCAGATTCGCGTGCGCGACGGCTTTGAGTCCGTCTCCGTCGCCCGGTGGGACTCCACCCATGACGTGCGCATCCACGGGTCCGTCGGCATGAGAAGGCCTCTTCACGGCGGTGCTTCCGGAAAAGTTCTGCTGGCCTACGCGCCCACGGAGTTTTTGAACGAGTTCTTTGCCCAGGACTTCCAGAAGTTCACCCCCAACACCATTGTTCAGCGCTCCAAATGGAACGAGGAGCTGATCAAGATCCGGAAACAGGGCTATGCCACGTCCCTGGGCGAAATCGCAACGGAGGTCCTCTCCATTGCGGCGCCGGTTCGTGACGGCACGTCAAAAGTCATCGCAGCCATGGCGATCTCGATTCCTGCAAGCCGCATTACGCCCAAAGGATTGGAGAAACTGGCCAAGCCGCTGTGCGCGGCAGCCGACGATCTTTCGGCGGAGCTCGGCTACCGCGCCGGCGCATCCGCGGCCTGACTGCGGTGCGAGGCCTCAGGCCCTCGCTTCACTTGATCAAGAACGCTTCGGGATCACGGGGAGCACCACGTGCGATGGATACCGGCCGCTCATGTGCACCTTGTTGAGCGCCGTTCTGCTTGTCGTCGCCTGGGCTTCAGGATCCCCGGTGTTCGGGTTCACGTCAAAGTGCGGGAAGTTGCTGCTTGAAATGTCAACCCGGATGCGATGCCCGGCCCTGAAAAGGTTGCTTGTGGGAAACGCCTCAATGCGTATGGGGTAGACCGTCCCAGGCGTCATCAACTCCGGGCTCTCCCATGAGTCCCTGTACCGCACCCGCAAAATCCCGTCGGTGAGGTTCATCGCAAAACCCTCTGGATAGTCTTCGTTGGCCGGGTAGACATCGACCAGCTTGACGGTGAAATCCGTGTCGGGGCAATCGGACGACACCCACAGATTCGCCACCACAGGCCCTGTGATTTCAATGTCTTGAGACAGAGGGTCGGTGGAAAAGGAAAGCACGTCATCACGGTCCGTCAAGGGGCGGAACGGTTCCGCGCAGCCAAAGAAGCGCTCATCGGTCGTCTGGTCAAAGGCGCCGGCCAGTATCCCGGGGGGGCGAGAAACCACGCCGCCGCCCAAAGTGGGCACCGGGTTTTTCGGGTCGAAGCGATACTGCAGAACGCCGGCTTCGCCCTCCGGGATGGCGAGCGAAAGTGAACGATTGGTGTGCAGGTGGTAAGGCTTGTACTGCGCGTCTGGAATCGGCCAGTCCTGCTCGGAGCGCCAGCAGCCGCCGTGGTCAAGGCGTCCTTCGGCATTTTTCCGGCCGGACCCGCCTCCCATCACAAACAGCTTCACCGGGGCATCGCCTTCGTTGGTGGTATGGCCTTTGAGCCAGCGATCGAACCACTTCAACCGGGCCTCAAGAAAGGTCGCCGCGACATGCTGGCCGAACGTGGATTGCTCCCCGAAATCCACATCGCCCGAATAGCTTAACCAGCGGTTGCCGTGCACCCAGGGGCCAAAGACGAGCTGCACAGGTGCACCCATCTTTTTGAGGTTCATGTAGTTTTCAGCCGCAGTGCGCGTATAGACGTCGTACCAGGAAGACATGTGAACCGTGGCCACGTCTTTCAGGTGATGGTAGAAACCTTCCGCATAGATGCCGGGCTGCTTCCAGTATTCATCGAACGAGCCTCGTTCCCATTGGTCGAAAAGAAACTCCTCATACTCGGGTGTTTCGGAAAGCGGGGAGTTCCCGCGGCGCCACGGCATCCTCTTGAACCAGTCATCGACGTCGATATGCTTCAGCGTGCTCGCGACGGCTGTGTTGCCCGACCTCTGGGCGATGCTGGATGCGAAGAGGACGGCCCAGGCCGCCTGCTTCAGCTCATAAGCCCCGCCCTGGCGAATACCGCTCTGGTAGCCGTTCGAAAACCCGCCGGAATCGACATACATCGCCACCAGGCCGGGCGCGCCGGTGGACGCCAGTGCCATTTGTGTATGTGCCGCGTAGGAAAGGCCTTTGGTCCCTATCTTGCCGTTGGACCAGGGCTGGCGGACTATCCATTCGCAGGTGTCATGGCCGTCGTTGGCTTCGCTGAGGTATTTGGTGAACGTTCCTTCGGAGCCGTATCGTCCGCGGCAATCCTGGTACACCACGATATAGCCCTGGGCGACGAAGTAGGTTGCGACCTCCTCCCGTGACATGGGGCCCGTGCTTCCCGGTTCGCGTTCAGTGCGGCTGTCGAGGTGCTTTCCGTATGGCGTACGTTCCATGATCACGGGAAATGACTGCCCGTGCTCGCCAGGCTCTTGCCTCGGCCGGTAGATGTCGGTGGCCAGCCTGACGCCATCCCTCATCGGAACCATCACATTGCGTTCAATCACCATAGCAAGATTGCTGAACGTCGAGTCTTTCATTTACTTCCCTGGTTTGGCGCGGATGGCCACGTGCCACCGCCCTGTTCGTTGATCTGATTACTTCGAAGCCACTTCTTTGATGCTGCTCGCCAACGTGAGCCCGTCGCTGCGGGGGGCCATGCTCAGGCCTTTTCGCAATCCCCATGCAGCCTTGGCGTTGTGCACCGGTATGACGGCAACGTCTTCGGCGGCCAGCCTTGCGGCCTTTCGTTGCAGCTCCTCGCGTTCCTTTTCGTTCAGTGTCCTGGAGGCGGACTGGATCACCGCGTCAAACTCCTTGTTGCTGTAGCGGCCGTAGTTGTTGGCCCCGGTTCCCAGGGCCTTGTCATAGGTGGAAATAGAGGCGGTGTAAGGCTCCAGCGAATCGCCGAGAACCGCGCCGACGCCAAACATGGCCAGGCTGAACTCTGGCGCGCCACCCACTCCGCCGCTCGTCGCCCGTGTCACGAAATTGGCATAGGGGAGGGTCCTGGCGTCGGTTTTGATGCCGGCCTGGGTCAGCATCTGGGCAATCGCCTCGCAGACCCGCGCGTCGTTGAGGTAGCGGTCGTTGGTGCAATGCAGGACCACTTTGAATCCTGATGGATAGCCGGCTTCGGCCAGCAGCGCTTTGGCGCGCGCCGTGTCCGCAGCCTGAAGCTTTAGTGCCGGCTCATATCCAAAGAACCCGGCGGGAACGATCTGCGTTGCGGGTTCCGCATCGCCTTTCATGACGAACTTGTTGATGGCCTCCCTGTTGATGGCCGCCGAGATCGCCTGGCGAACTCTCTTGTCCTGGAAGGGGTTTTTGGCCAGCGGCTTGCCGTCGCTGCCGGTGACATAAGGCGACACCGGGCGGAACTGGTCCATGTGCAGATGGTTGAACATATAGGACGCGGTGGAAACCACGGACACCTTTTCACTCTTCTTCAAGGTGTCGCTCAATCCGCCCGCGGCTCCGTCAATGACATCGACAGTTCCGCCCAGCATGGCCGCGGCCCTGGCCGGCTCTTTCGGTATGAATTGGTAGGTCACCTTTGACCAGGCGGGCTTGGCGCCCCAGTACGCGTCATTGCGTGTCATGGTCACTTGCTGGCTTGGAATGAGCCCCGCGTATTTGAAAGGCCCGGTGCCCACCGCCGCTTTCCCGTTCTCGAAGTCCTCCTCCTTGATCTCCGCGCCGCTTCCCTTCGGAATAATGGCCACAAGGCCCACGTTTTCAGGCAGGGTCGGCGCTGATTCCTTGGTTTTGATGATGACCGTCAGCGGATCCTGTACCCGGATGCTGTCGACCGTTCTCAAATAGGTCTTGAATGTCCGCGGGCCGGCCAGCGCCCTGGCCCTGTCCAGTGAAAACTTCACGTCGTTGGCCGTCATGGGCTCGCCGTTGTGGAATTTGACGCCGGGACGCAACTTGAATTCCCATTGTTTGTCGTCTATCGCTTTCCAGGACAAGGCCAGCAGGGGAATGGGGTGCAGCTTTTCATCCTGGCCGATCAGCGAGTCGTAGACGTTCACCCACACGCTGCGGTTCGCGGCGCCCAGAACATGGGGATCGGCGGACGTCACTTCGGACTTGAATCCGATGCGTAAATCGGCAGCCGATGCAAGACCCGACAGCGTCATAGCCATGGCTGCCACCAGCAAGCGGCGCGGACCCGTTGATGTGATTCCCATTCTGATGCTCCAGTAAGTTAGGCCAGGTTGTCTTACAAAATAAGCGAAAATTTTCGTATCATTAAATGATACATTGTTTTGTTGTATGATACACGAACTAGATTCTTTTAGAATACCCAGCTCAGTTTGAATGGCTTTTCTGGGCAAGGGATGGCGCGCCGGTGTCAGCCGAGTGCATGTCTTGGCGTGATACGCCTCGCGCTGCTGCTGCCCGGCAGGAGCGCGAACCGGCGCCTGAAGGGCTTAAGTACCGAGCGCCGATAATCGGTAAATGAATATTCCCTCCAAGACGCCCGCATCTGGCGCAGCAAGCACTGACTTCAATACCCTGCCGCTGACCCCCGCCATGCTGGCCAACCTGCAGCAGCTCGGCTACCTCAGCATGACACCTATCCAGGCGGCCAGCCTGCCGGTGGCCCTGCTGGGCAAAGACCTGATTGCCCAGGCCAAGACCGGCAGCGGCAAGACCGCGGCCTTCGCGATTCCGCTGCTGGCCAATCTCAATGCGCGCCGCTTTGCGGTGCAGGCCATGGTGCTGTGCCCCACGCGCGAGCTGGCCGACCAGGTCGCCACCGAGATCCGCCGACTGGCGCGCGCCGAAGAAAACACCAAAGTCGTGGTGCTGTGCGGCGGTGTGCCGCTGCGCAACCAGACAGCCAGCCTGGAAAACGGCGCGCATATCGTGGTCGGGACGCCCGGCCGCATCATGGACCACCTGGCGCGCGGCAACCTCACGCTCGAGGCGCTCAACACCCTGGTGCTCGACGAAGCCGACCGCATGCTGGACATGGGTTTCTTTGAGGACATCGTCACCGTCGCCAAACAATGCCCCAAAGAGCGGCAGACCCTGCTGTTCTCGGCGACCTATCCCGAAGGCATTGCCAAGCTCAGCCAGCAGTTCATGAAAGCGCCGCAAACCATCACGGTGCAAGCCCAGCACGAAAAAACCAAGATACAGCAGCGCTGGTACCAGGTGCCGGACAGCGACCATGACGAAGCCCGCCTGGGCGCCGTCGCGCAGGTGCTGCGGCACTTCCGCCCGGCCAGCACACTGGCCTTCTGCAACACCAAGTCGCAGTGCCGCGCCCTGGTGGCCTATCTGAAAGACCAGGGTTTCGGTGCGCTGGCCCTGTTCGGTGAACTCGAGCAGCGCGAACGCGACCAGGTGCTGGTGCAGTTCGCCAACCGCAGCTGCTCGGTGCTGGTCGCCACCGACGTCGCCGCGCGCGGCCTGGACATCGCGCAACTCGCGATGGTCATCAACGTCGACGTCACACCCGACGCCGAGGTGCACATCCACCGCATAGGCCGCACCGGCCGCGCCGACGAAGAAGGCTGGGCCATCAGCCTGGCCAGCATGGACGAGATGGGCTATGTCGGAAAAATCGAAGTGCTGCAGAAGGCCGAGTCCGAGTGGCACAAACTCACCGAACTCACACCCGCGAGCAATGAGCCGCTGCTGCCGCCCATGGTGACTTTGCAGATCGTCGGCGGCCGCAAGGAAAAAATCCGCGCCGGCGACGTGCTGGGCGCGCTGACCGGCGAAGCGGGTTTTACGCGCGAGCAGGTCGGCAAGATCAATGTCAATGAGTTCTCGACCTATGTCGCGGTGGACAGGCGCATTGCGAACGAAGCGCTGAACAAGCTCTCGACCGGCCGCGTCAAAGGCAAGAGTGTGAAGGTGCGGCTGCTGGAAGATTGAGGCCTGGGGCGTTCACCGGCTCGCGTGACACGCCCTTTCTCCTGAGTCCGTTCGAATGCCGGCATCCTGCCGCGCCTCTGGTGCGAGCTTTTGCTTCGCCTGATTTTCGTTAACGCAAAAGCCTCCGAGGGACGTCCGTGCCCTCCGCATTCAATCCCGTTTTTTCATTCGCACGCATGAGCTGCGCAGGCAGGCGCGCGCCTGACTGGGTCTGTGTCCACGCTGAAGTTTGTGTCCATTCTCTCTATGAGGGAAGCGTATGCGCGAATGTTTAAACACTATTGGCGTGTTTCCCCGCATGTCTTTACAGTCCGTCCCCTAGTGCGTTGCAAAGGGAGTGGTGTGGATTGTTTCGATCAAGCTGATGTATACCCAGACCTGCGGGAAGACCTGCAGCAGGATGCGCACGCCACTCAAACGGGTTCCGCGAAATCATCTCCCGTCGAAGCGCCGGGCCAGCGGCTTCTCAAGTGGCTGACATGGGGCGTGATCGCGGTCTTGCTGATGTATGGGCTCGTGTTGACCACGGCTCATGTGCTGGCCAGGATAGCGGGCATACCCCGCGCGCAGATCATTTTGGCGCATCTGTACACAGGGAAATATTGGTGGCACCCGACGGACAAGGCCTACGCAAAAGAGCTTTTTCGCGAGGCGGTTATCGCCGGTAGTGCCGATGCCCAATACCTCCTGGCGTACCAATACGAAACCGAAAAGAACTATGCGCAAGCCTTCCCCTTGTACCAAGACCTGGCATTGAGAGGCTTTGCCGAATCCCAGAAACGGCTGGGTGTGTTGTACGTGGAGGGGTATGGCGTCAGCCAGGACACCGCCGAAGGCATCAAGTGGCTGAAGACAGCCGCCGCACAAGGCGATGCCAACTCTCACCTTGTTCTTGGTTTTGTTTATTTGACAGACCGGCCCAATTCGCCCCGAGACATTGCCCAGGCGGCGCAATGGATGCAGTCATCGGCCTACCTGAGCAATGCACACGCCCAGGACATGCTGGCGGGCTTGTACGCAAAAGGGGAAGGGGTGCCCAAAAACCTGGACATGGCGAGGTATTGGGCGGACAAGAGCCTGGAAGCAGGCTATGAGCCAGCGAAGGTCACGATCCAGTTCATTCAATCTCTCAAGAAAAGCTAGGCAGCCTCGAGGGATGAGTATGGACGTCATTGATTGGATTTTTTATGGAATAGGACGGTTGACGCAAATGGGTCTCAATCGGCTGGGAGTGCCTATTCGCGACCTGAGTGATGGTGGATACGCCGTGTTAGGACTTTTTACGCTGATCGGTGTTTGTTTTTTTGTTTTTATCTTCTGGGCAATTTAAATACTCGGCCTCACAAATTTCTGACAAGTACGAGCTTGACTCTGATCCTGGTTTTTGAAGCGCTACTGGTATGGGTCTAGATGTTTTTGATCTTCTCCATTGGTGGTTAGGGCGAACATTTTGGCGCATTTGCTTTTCGAATTTGCGCGCAAAAGAAACCTCAGTGATGGCTCTTACGAAGCTATCGGACTTCTATTGCTTGTTTGGGTTGTAACTTTTTTTTTGTATTTTGAGGATATTAAGTAATTCTCATGAGCACTAATTTCTTCATCAAAACCAAGCTAATGAGTAACCGGCGGAAGGCCGGAACAACGGGGTGAACCCAAGTGGAAGCATCAGTGCAATGAAGTGGCTTCATTTTTTCTTACCGCTGTGCCAGAGGCTCATCAGCTTGCTGAAGTGGTGCGTGATCGCACTTGTTCTGGCATTCGGATTTATTTTGGCGGCAGTACACGTGCTGGCCCGTACGACATACATGCCCTCCGAGAAGGTTTTTTTGGCGCAGCTGTACACGGATGACATTTGGTGGCACCCGACGGATAAAGCTTACGCAAAGGTTTTTCTCCGCAAGGCCGTTGCCACCGGCGACGTCCAGGCCCAGTACCAACTGGCACGCGAAGGCGAAAAAGAAAAAAACTACACCGAAGCTTTTTCACTGCATCAAGACCTGGCTCTGAAGGGATTGACGGACTCCCAAACGCGGTTGGGTCTGATGTACTTGGACGGGCATGGGGTCGGTCAGAACACCAATCAGGCCATCCGATGGTTCAAAAGTGCTGCGGCACAGGGTGATGCAACTGCACATCTCATGCTGGGTGTGATTTATTTCGGAGCACTGCCCAGCACGCCCAAAGACATTGTCCAGGCAATCCAATGGTTTCGGTCATCGGCCAATCTGGGCGATGGGCAAGCTCGGGATATCTTGGCTCGTTTTTATGCAACGGGAACAGGCGTTCCCGAGGATCTGGACATGGCGATGCGATGGGCGAACAGCAGTCTGGATGCCGGTTTCGGGCCTGCGCGAAAAACCATTCAGTTAATTCAAACCATCAGTGCGGAAAAAAGATTGCTTCCGCATGGAAATATTTGACGTTCTGTTTTGGTTCCTGGGTCGATGGGTGCATCGCGTATTCATTTATCTCGGATTGGCAAAACGTGAGATGAGCAACGGCGGGTATTGGGCCCTGGGTTTTTTGACGATTTGCTTTATTGGTTGGTCAATTTTTCTGATGTGAGGCTGAACTTGATCTTTTTTGAAAGGCCACCGGTATGGGGCTGGATATTTTTGACCTTCTTCTCTGGTGGCTGGGGCGAACATTCTGGCGAATTTTGCCTTTTGAATTTGCACGCAAAAGAAACCTGAGTGACGGGTCTTACGAAGCCATCGGGCTTCTATTGGTTGTTCTAGTTGCAATTTTATTTTTCGTATTCTGAGAGCAGTAAATAATGTCTAAATTCACAAATTTTCTTGTCAAGATAGGAGTCAACTCAACTGTAGTGGATGTCGTTGGCGGTCGATTGGTCGGAGGCCTTTCGGTACTTAATACGACAAACGCCGGTGGGTATCTGAATCCCAATGTCATCGACGGGTACTCATTCAACCCGTCAGACGGCAATTGGTACAAGCCTTCAATATTCGACGGAAAATTTGATTTCTCTTCTCCTGCCAGCCCCGATCAACGGGAAAGCCTGGATCAACAAAGGTATTGGCGTGACGTACAGAATAGAGTCGAGAATGTGGGGCCAGCTAACGGGGATGCAGGTGCTCTCGGTGCGCCATCGCTATTTGAATTTCTGAAGCACCTTCCGGAGATTGTCGAAATTGCGAAGGACAAATTCGTGCCTAGCGATTTTGATATCAAAGACATTGGCTACGACCCTTTGGGTAACCCCATAGGGACCGCGCCAGATAACCTCATCACCTCCCTGCAAAACCGGTTTGATCAGGCACTGCATACCATCAGCCCCCTGATTCTGGATCTAGATGGCCTGAACGGCGCGCAAACCATTGGCAAATGCGCCGGCATTCACTTTGACCACGACGGCAACAAGTTTGCCGAGCTGACCGGCTGGGTGAGCCAGAATGACGGCCTGTTGGTCTGGGACAAAAACGGCAACGGCCAGATCGACAACGGCGCCGAGCTGTTTGGCAACAACACGGTTCTCCAGGATGGAAAAAAAGCTGCCAGCGGCTTTACCGCATTGGCTGAATTGGACGCGAACAAAGACAAAAAAATCGACAGCGCCGATGCCGCCTTTGCCAATCTGCGGATTTTTAAAGACGCGAACAGCAACGGAGTGGTGGATTGCGGCGAGCTGCTCACTTTGAACGAAGCTGGCGTGCAAAGCCTGAACACCGGCTACACCAGCCAGGGCGTGACCGATGCCAGCGGCAATCAGCACCTGCAGGCCGGCAGCTTCACCACCGTGGCCGGGCAAAGCCGCGCCATGGACGACGTCTGGTTTGCCGTGGACACGGCCCGCACCATCGACACTGACTTGGTCGCCGTCAATAGCACCATTGCCGCCCTGCCGGACATCGCGGGTTTTGGCAATGTGCACAGCCTGCACCAGGCGATGGCACGCGACGGCAGCGGCAAGCTGCAAGGGCTGGTGCAGAGTTTCCAAAACAGCGTTAATGAGGCATCGCGTCGTAAGCTGTTTGACCAGATCCTGTGGACTTGGACGGGGGCCGACCAGTATGCGGCCACCAGCCGCGGGCCCAGTATCGATGCGCGCCAGCTCTACACCCTTGAGGCCTTTGTGGGCCAGGGTTTTGTCGCGGTTTGGGGAGGGCCCACCGGTCCCTACGCGGCGGTGTATCTGGCGGACGCTTATGTTTTGCTCAGCAACTCCCTGTACGTTCAACTCATGGGCCAAACCGTGTACAAGCCCTTGTATGAAAGCATCGGCCTGCAATGGGATGACTCCGCTCAAACCTTCACGTTGGATGTGCAGGCTACGGCGGTCATGCTGAAGGCCCGCTACGATGCCGACCCGGCTCAGGGACAGGCCATGATCGCCGGCTTTGCCGATCACCTCGCGACCTTGGGGGAGACCGGCGCGTTGATTGCCGCCAGGCTGCAACAGCAGGGACATATTCAGGGACAAGGGTTTGACTTGTACCTTGCCACCATGGGTCGCAGCCCTGTCATGGGTACGCCAGGTGTGGATACCGTGAAAGCCAAAGCCGGCAGGAACAATCTTTTCAGCACCGGAAAAGGCGACGACACGCTTTATGGTGGAGCCGGAGATGAAATTTACCAATGGTCCAAGGGTGACGGAAACGACAGAATTGTCGAAGTGGCCAACGACGATATCGGGATAGACGCATTGCAACTGCTGGATGTCAATGCCTTGGAGATTCGACTCAGCCGCGATAGGACCAATCTCTACATCACCATAGGCGCCGAGCAAATCAAGGTTGTCGACCATTTCGGCGGCATGCCTGCCGCTCTGGAGCGGCTTCAGTTCAGCGACGGCAGCATTTGGCAAAGAGCAATGCTGGATACAGCGCCCTACTTGGGGGGCGCCGGCAGCGACAAACTGACCGGATCAAATCAGTCGGAGGTCTTCCTGGGTGGTAAGGGCTCTGACAAGCTTAACGGCGGCACAGGCGCTGACATTTACCTTTGGTCGAAGGGGGACGGTGACGATGTCATCAGCGAGGAAGGTGATTTGAGCACCGTGGCGGATACTTTGAAGCTGCTGGATACCAAAGCCTCGGAAGTTCGGTTGTCCCGGGACCAGACCAGCCTCTATGTCATCGTTGAAAATGAAAAAATCAAGATCACCAATCACTTCAGCGATCCCTATGCGTCCCTGGAACAGATCTGGTTCAGTGACGGAACAAGCTGGCAGAAGGCCACGCTGGATGCGGCGTTCTATCTCGGAACATCCGCCAATGACACCGTATACGGAGGCTCCGAGGCCGAAGTCTTCAATACCGGAAAGGGTGCCGATGTGCTGTATGGTGGTGCCGGCGGTGACACCTACAGCTGGCTCAAGGGTGACGGCAACGACACGATCAATGACGTTGGTGCGGCGACCGATATCGATACGCTGAAGCTGGCGGACGCCAAGGCGGCCGATGTGCAGCTCAGCCGCGACGCGATGAACCTGTATGTGACGATTGGGACGGAGAAAATCACCATCAAGGATCACTTCGCATCCTATATGGCTGCGCCTATCGAACAGATTCTGTTTGCCGATGGCGGCAAGTGGCAAAAGACCGATCTCGACGCAGCGCTCTATCGTGGCGGCACCGGCAGCGACACGATTTACGGAACGGACTCCTCTGAGAGTTTCCTGGGAGGCAAAGGCGCTGACACCTTGTATGGCGGCTTCGGCGGAGACATCTACAGCTGGCTAAAGGGTGACGGCAACGACACGATCAATGACGTTGGTGCGGCGACCGACATCGATACGCTGAAGCTGGTGGACGCCAAGGCGGCCGATGTGCAGCTCAGCCGCGACGCGATGAACCTGTATGTGACGATTGGGACGGAGAAAATCACCATCAAGGATCACTTCGCATCCTATATGGCTGCGCCTATCGAGCAGATCCTGTTTGCCGATGGCGACAAGTGGCTAAAGGCCGGCCTTGATCTTGCGCCTTACCGGGGAACGGCGGCCAAGAATACGATTTATGGCACGGCCCAAGCCGAAACCTTCATAGCCGGCGCTGGAGCCGACACCCTGCTGGGCGGTGCAGGCAATGATATCTACCTGCTGGATCGTGGCGATGGCGCCGACACCATCCAGGAAAACGACAGCACGGCCGGCAACACCGACGTGCTCCAATTCATGGCCGGCATCAACTCCGACCAGCTGTGGTTCCGCAAGGCGAGCAACAACCTGGAGGTCAGCATCATAGGCACGGCGGACAAGGCTGTTGTGAAGGATTGGTATCTGGGCAATGCCTATCACGTGGAGCAGATCAAGAGCGGCGACGGCAAGCTGCTGCAGGACACCCAGGTCGACAAGCTTGTGCAAGCCATGGCCGCCTTCACGGCGCCGGCCATGGGCCAGACCAGCTTGACAGCCGCCCAGCAAACGGCGCTCGCGCCCGTGCTGGCCGCCAGCTGGCATTGAGCTCAGCGCGCGGCCAGCGCCGCGCGGTTGGAGAGCAGGATATTGCCTTTCTCAAGCCGGCCGCCGGCTTCTATGGCCTTGATCCAGGCATCGGTCGACCCGGCCGCGGCAAAGCGCGAATGGAAGACCACGCTGAACACGCGGTGGATCTCTTCGGCGCTGGCGCTGCCGGCTTCGTTGGCATAGGGCAGGGCGCCGGTGGCGTCGCTCAAAAACTCGACGTGCAGGCCGCGGTGCGTGGCTTCAAAGATGGTGGAGGCGTCGCAGTTGTGCGTCATGTAGCCGATCACGGTCAGGGTGTCTATGCCGCGCTGCTCCAGCCAGACGGCAAAGTCGGTGCCGGTGTAGACGCTGGGCCAGGCTTTTTCGATGTAGTGGTCGCGCGGGCGGCTGGCCACGGCCTCGTGCAGCGCCCAGGTGGCGGAGCCCTTGGCGAAGACCGGCGCGGCGGCGGATTCGCTGTGCTGCACCACGACGACCGGAATGCCGGCTGCGCGGGCGGCGTCCATGGCGCGGGCGATGTTGGGCAGGCTTTGCGCCACGGGCGGGTGTTCGATCAGCAGGCCGCCGCCGGCGAAGTACTCCATTTGCACGTCAATGACGACGAGGGCGCGGCGTGGGGCTTTGGGTGTGTTGCTTGCGGTCATGAAAAGTTTCCTGTGTTGAAAGCGGTGGTTGATGTAGGGATTGTTGGCCGGCGCCCGTTTTGTCGACAGTGGCCCAAATGCCAATACTCGATAGAATCGGGCCATGTCACCACGCACCCTGAAACCACGCCGAAAAGCCGCCAAACCTGCCAGGCCCGCAAAACAGGACGGCAGCGTGGCCGTGGTCGCGTTTGACGGCATCAGCCCTTTTCACCTGTCGGTGCCCTGCATGGTGTTCGGCAACGATTTTTCGGGGGCCGACCTGCCGCGCTTCAAGCTGGTGGTCTGCACTGAAAAGCCGGGCACCTTGCATACCACCTCGGGCTTCGGCATCAGCGTGCAAAAAGGGTTGGGTGCGCTCGCAAAGGCGCAGACCATTGTGGTGCCGTCCTGGCGCGACGCGATGGAGCGCCCGCCCGAGGCCTTGCTCAAGGCTTTGCAGGCCGCGCATCAACGCGGCGCTCGCATTGTGGGTCTATGCCTGGGCGCGTTTGTGCTGGCCGAGGCCGGCCTGCTCGACGGCCGACCGGCGACCACGCATTGGGCGCTGGCCGGCGAATTTGCCACGCGCTACCCGCAGGTGCGGCTGCAGCCCGATGTGCTGTATGTGGACGACGGCGACGTGCTGACCTCGGCCGGCACGGCGGCGGGCATAGATTGCTGCCTGCATGTGCTGCGCCTGGACTACGGCGCCGAGATGGCCAACCGTGTGGCGCGCCGCATGGTGGTGGCGCCGCAGCGCCAGGGTGGGCAGGCGCAGTATGTGGAGCAGCCCTTGCCGGCCACGGGCGCGGGCCACCGGCTGTCGGCCATCCTGGCCTGGGTGCAGAAAAACCTGGACCAGCCGCACAGCCTCGATGCCCTGGCGGCGCGCGCGCTGATGAGCCGGCGCAGCTTCACGCGGCACTTCCGGCAGGTCACGGGCACCACGGTGGGCCAGTGGCTCATCAGCCAGCGGCTGGGCCTGGCGCAGCGCCAGCTTGAATCGACGGACCGCTCCATGGAGCAGATCGCGCTTGATGCGGGTTTTGGCTCGGCGGTGTCGCTGCGCCAGCATTTCGCGGCAACGCTGGGGACTTCGCCATCGGCCTACCGGCGCGAGTTTCGCTCCGCCTGATGTGTTGTAGGCGCGGGCGACGCCGCGGTGTCGGCCTTGGCGGCCAGGGTTTCCCGGCAAATATCGCCAGGCGCGAATACCGGCCCTTTTTGCGCGCCTAATGGGTGGTGATGGCGACGGGTTCCCGCCGCCGCGGACACACAGGCTCCTTTTGCGGAGCCAATTCCCAAGGCACAAGACACCCTATGGTCAGGCTTGAATTTTCCGCCGTGCTGGCCTACGAGGTGATGGCGCCGGGCTGCGATTTCATCTTCAACATCCAGGCCGCCTATACACCACGGCAGCTGGTGATGCACGAATCCCTGGGCCTGAGCCAGCCGGTGGCCACCAGCAGCTACACCGACCCCGCCACGCAAAGCCGTTTTTTGCGCCTGCATGCCGAACCCGGCAACTTCACGCTGAGCTATACGGCGGTGGTGGACCTGGTCCACTACGAGGCGCAGCCGGGCTCGCTGCCCGAGCTGGGCCCGCTGGCCTTGCCTGGGGAGGTACTGCCTTATTTGTATCCCAGCCGTTATTGCCAGTCGGACCGCTTGTTGACCCTGGCCAACAGCCAGTTCGGCCACCTGCCGCTGGGTTACGGCCGGGCGCGGGCGATCTGCGACTGGGTGCAGCAGCATGTGAGCTTCCAGGGCAATACCAGCAACAGCACAACCTCGGCCATAGACACCCTGATAGAGCGGGTGGGCGTGTGCCGCGACTTCGCGCACTTGATGATCGCGCTGTGCCGCGCGGCCAGCCTGCCGGCGCGCATGGCCAGCGGCATGGACTACGGCGCCGACCCCGCGCTGGGCCCACCGGATTTTCATGCCTATGTGGAGGTCTACCTGGGCGACCGCTGGTACCTCTTCGACCCTTCGGGCACGGCGATTCCGATGGGGTTTGTGCGTTTCGCCACGGGGCGCGACGCGGCCGACATCGCCTTCGCCACGATTTTCGGCAGCGTGCGCGCGGCACAGCCTCAGGTCCACATCGAGGCCGTGCCCAACAGCCTGGGGCAGCTGGTGCTGCCGCAGCATGTGAACTACGCACTGTCGACCGACGGGCCTTGACCGCCTGAAGCAGGCCGCCCCATAAAAAAAGCGCGCAAGGCCTGCGCGCTTTTTTGCGGGCGGTGTGCCGCTCAGGTCTGCTGCGATGCCGCCTTGGCGGCGTTGCGGCGGCGCTCCAGAAAGGCCTGCAGCTCGCCGATCACGCCCTTGCGGAAGGCCAGCACGCAGATCACAAAGATCACGCCGATGATGACGGTGACCCAGGAGCCGACCTTGTCGGCCAGCAGGTTTTGCAGCGCGATCACGATGCCCGAGCCCATGACCGGGCCGAAGAAGGTGCCGACGCCGCCCAGCAGCGTCATCAGGATGACCTCGCCGGACATGGACCAGTGCACGTCGGACAGCGTGGCAAAACCCATGACCAGGGTTTTCATGGATCCGGCCAGGCCCGCCAGCGCGGCCGACAGCACAAAGGCCAGCAGCTTGTAGCGGTCCACGTTGTAGCCCAGCGAGATGGCGCGCGGCTCGTTCTCGCGGATCATCTTGAGCACCTGGCCGAAAGGCGAATGCACGATGCGCGAGATGAACAGAAAGCAGGCCACAAAAATCGCCACCACCACGTAATACAGGTTGATGTCGGATTCGAGCGGCAGCAGGCCGAAGAGCTTGCCGCGCGGCACGCCCTGCAGGCCGTCCTCACCTCCGGTAAAGCTGGCCTGCAGGCAGACGAAATAAACCATCTGGGCAATCGCCAGCGTGATCATCGCGAAATAAATGCCCTGGCGGCGTATCGCCACCAGGCCGACCAGCAGGCCTATCAACCCGGCCGCCACCGCGCCGGCCAGCAGGGCCAGCTCGGGCGTCCAGTTTTGCGACTTGATGAACCAGCCGGTGACATAAGCGGCCGAGCCGAAGAAGGCCGCGTGGCCGAAAGACAGCAGGCCGGTAAAACCCAGCAGCAGGTTGAAGGCGCAGGCAAACAGCGCGAAGCACAGCAGCTTCATCACAAACACCGGATACAGGCCCAGGAAAGGCGCGGCCAGCGCAAACGCCAGCAGGACGAGGTAGGTGATGCGCAGCATGTTGGCGGCTTTGGTGGAGAGGGCGCTCATGTTCAGACCTCTTTCCCGAAGAGGCCGGCGGGCCGGAACATCAACACGATGACCATGATGACAAACACCACGATGTTGGAGGCTTCAGGGTAAAACACGCGGGTCAGTCCTTCGACAATGCCCAGGCCCAGGCCGGTGATGACCGAGCCGAGTATGGAGCCCATGCCGCCGATGACGACGACGGCGAAGACCACGATGATCAGGTTGGAGCCCATGAGCGGGTTGACCTGGATGATGGGCGCGGCCAGCACGCCGGCGAGAGCCGCCAGCCCGGCGCCCGCACCGTAGGTCAGCATGACCATCATGGGCACGTTGACGCCGAAGGCCTGCACCAGCGGCGCGTTTTCGGTGCCGGCGCGCAGGTAGGCGCCCAGCCGGGTGCGCTCGATCAGGAACCAGGTGCCCAGGCAGACCACCAGCGAGACCACGACCACCCAGGCGCGGTAGATGGGCAGGCGCATAAAGCCCAGGTCCATGGCGCCGGCCAGCAGCTCGGGCACGTTGTAGTTCTGGCCCGAGACGCCGTAGATTTCACGGAACACGCCTTCGAACACCAGGGCCAGGCCGAAGGTCAGCAGCAGGCCGTAGAGCGGGTCCAGCTTGTACAGGTGCTTGAGGAAAAGCCGCTCGATGACCACGCCGAGGATGCCGACCGTCAGCGGCGCCAGCACCAGCGCGAACCAGTAATTCATGCCGAACTGGTCCAGCATGATCCAGGCGGCAAAGGCGCCCAGCATGTAAAGCGCGCCGTGCGCGAAGTTGACGATGCCCAGCAGCCCGAAAATCACCGCGAGCCCCAGGCTCAGCATGGCGTAGAAGGCGCCATTGACCAGGCCCAGCATCAGCTGGCCCATAAATGCTTGCAGGGGAATACCGAAAATTTCCATGGGAACCTGTCAGGACACCGATTGCCGTTAGTCGTGGCGAAAGCCGTAGGGGCTTGGAAGGAAGCAGCCGGTCATTTCGCAGAAATGACCGGCTGGACCAAACCCCTCGTTCTTCTCCGTTTTCTCTTTTCTTGTCAGTTCAGGGCTTGTGCCATCACTTCTTCACGGCCGCGCACTTGGATTCGGCCACCGTGGTGAAGGCCTGCTCGCCCGGCACCTTGGCCACGGTCTTGTAGTAGTCCCATGGCGTGGTGGACTCCTTGGAGCCCTTGACCTGGAACAGGTACATGTCGTGGATCATGCGGCCGTCGGCGCGGATCTGGCCCTTGTTGTAGAAGTCGTCGATCTTCATGCCCTTGAGCGTGCTCATGACCTTGTCGGAGTCGGTGGTACCGGCGGCCTGCACGGCTTTCAGGTAGCTCATGGTGGCCGAGTAGTCAGCGGCCTGCAGGCTCGAAGGCATGCGTTTGTATTTGTCGAAGAAGCGCTTGGCGAACTTGCGCGAGGCGTCGTCCTGGTTCCAGTACCAGCTGTCGGCCAGCTGCAGGCCTTCGGTGTTGGCCAGGCCCAGGGAGTGCACGTCGTTGATGAACACCAGCAGGCCGGCCACCTTCATGGTCTTGCCGATGCCGAATTCCTTGGCCGCCTTCATGGCGTTGGTGAAGTCGCCGCCGGCATTGGCCAGTGCCAGGATCTGCGCCTTGGAAGACTGCGCCTGCAGCAGGAAGGAGGAGAAGTCGGAGGCGTTCAGCGGGTGGCGCACGGTGCCGGCCACGGTGCCGCCGTTGGCCTTGACCACGTTGGAGGCGTCGCCTTCGAGCGAGTAGCCGAAAGCATAGTCGGCGGTCAGGAAGTACCAGCTCTTGTTGCCGGCCTTGACCAGGGCGGAGCCGGCCACCTTGGCCAGCGAGACAGTGTCGTAGGCGTAGTGGACGGTGTAGGGCGAGCAGTCCTCATTGGTCAGGCGGGCCGAGCCGGCACCGATGACGATGAAGGGTTTTTTCTTTTCGGTGGTGACCTTGGACATGGCCAGCGCCGTGCCGGAATTGGTGCCGCCGATCAGCATCTGCAGGCCGTCCTTGTCTATCCACTCACGCGCCTTGGACGACGCGACGTCGGCCTTGTTCTGGTGGTCGGCGCTCAGCACCTCGATGGGGCGGTTCAGCACCTTGCCGCCGAAATCCTGCGCCGCCCACCTGAGCATTTCCGCGCCGGCGGGGCCGTCGATGTCGGCGTACAGGCTGGACATGTCGGTGATGATGCCGATCTTGATCGGGCCGGTGTTTTGCGCAAAGGCGGCGCCGGTAAGGCCTACGGCAAGTGCGGCAACAAGTGCTTTGAGTTTCATGGTGTCTCCTGGTATGGATGGGGTGAACGGGGGAATCAAAAAAATAAAAATGGACGGCCGCCGGCCTCAGACGCCAAGGTATTCCTGCAGCATGCCCATGTTGCCGGCCAGCTCGGCCTGGGCAAACTGCTTGACGATGCGGCCGTGTTCCATCACGTAGAAGCGGTCGGCCAGTGGCGCGGCAAAGCGGAAGTTCTGCTCCACCAGCACGATGGTGTAGCCCTTGGCCTTGAGCGTGAGGATCATCTCGGCGAGTTTTTGCACGATGACGGGCGCCAGGCCTTCGGAAATTTCATCAAGCAGCAAGAGGCGCGCGCCGGTGCGCAAAATGCGCGCCACGGCCAGCATCTGCTGCTCGCCGCCCGACAGGCGCGTGCCGGGGCTTGCGGCGCGCTCCTTGAGGTTGGGGAACATCGCGTAGATCTCGTCCAGGCTCATGCCGCCCGGGCCTATGGTGGGCGGCAGCATCAGGTTTTCCTCGGCCGTGAGGCTGGCAAAAATACCGCGCTCCTCGGGGCAGTAGCCCACGCCCAGCCGGGCCACCTTGTGCGGCGCGAGCTTGATGGCTTCTTCGCCGTTGATCTTGATGGAGCCCTTGCGCGCGCCCGTCATGCCGACGATGGCGCGCATGGTGGTGGTGCGGCCTGCGCCGTTGCGGCCCAGCAGGGTCACCACTTCACCTTCGTTGACCGTGAGGTTCACGCCGTGCAGGATGTGCGACTCGCCGTACCAGGCGTGCAGGTCTTCTATTTTGAGGAGCTCTTTGGTCATCTAGTGGGCTCCCTGCAGCTCGGTGTTCGCCGTGCCCATATAGGCTTCGATCACCAGCGGATTTTTGGCGACTTCGGCATAGGGACCATCGGCGATGATGGCGCCGCGCTGCAGCACGGTGATACGGTCGGCAATCGACGACACCACGT
>Ga0102589_1002524_pt1 | contig 20959 bp, 18 predicted proteins | sample AraplaMF_Col_mLB_FD_76858 | JGI IMG/M metagenome (GOLD analysis project Ga0102589, IMG submission 76858) | Arabidopsis root microbial communities from the University of North Carolina, USA - plate scrape MF_Col_mLB | ecosystem: Host-associated > Plants > Roots > Endosphere | place: USA... | reverse complement strand
TATCCAAGACTAAATTTTACCCATACATCATTTTTTTGATGTAGCTCTTGAAGATAAAAACTATTTAATTTTCAAGGAACAGTTATTAACTTAAAACTTATTATACGAGGAGGGTGTATCATGAAAAAAATATGCTTTGTATTAATTGTCGACGCTGGTATAAATTATGGTTCAATATTTTCTCTACCAATTTTAAGGAATCAGGATGATTTGAAGGGGTATTTTTCTAAGTATTATGATGTTTCAACTAATTATACTAGGGATAAAAACTCAGTTGACTATTTGGTAGTTCCCAAACCGTGTCCACCTTTTGATAATGAAAATAATCTTCCAATAATTGAAGTACCAGCAATCTTATTTATGAAAAAGGATTTTGAAAAAATAAAGACTTATATAGACAATTATTTTTCTAATAACTCATAAAGAAAATAAAAGTACAGTAAAAAGAAGTCCGATAAAAAACGAGTGACGTAGAATATTTCTATTAATCATTCGTTTTTTATTATATTTACATATCAGTCTATCGCAAATGAACTTGTACAACATATTGGGAAATATAGTGAGGTTAATATCGTTGAAGAGTTTGCTGCACCTTTACCTGTTACCGTCATATCCGATTTATTAGGAGTGCCAACAACTGACCGTAAAAAATTAAAGAATGATCTGATATTTTATTTATGCCGTATAGTAAAGAAAAGTTTTATGATCTGGATGTGGAAAAGGGGGTAGCACTAAATGAATTTAAAGCATATCTTCTACCGATCGTTCAAGAAAAGAGATACCATTTAACCGATGATATTATTTCGGATTTAATAAGAGCTGAATATGAAGGTGAAAGATTAACCGATGAAGAAATTGTAACTTTTTCTTTAGGTTTATTAGCGACAGGCAATGAAACAACTACTAATTTAATTATTAATAGCTTTTATTGCTTTTTAGTGGATTCACCTAGAACATATAAAGAATTAAGGGAAGAACCTATTAGAAAAATGTCTATTGGAAAATGAACAAACGTTAAATTACTTACCTATTCTTTTGAAAACTAGGTAAATTGCTCAGCAAGGTACAAATTTACTGTACCTTGTTTTTTATTTCTCAATTGTAAATTTTTGGTTGGTTATTTAGTATGGAGGTGTGTGAAAAAGAATGGAGGAGGACACTTATGTTAACGTGTAATGGAAGTAAAACGTTTCAAACGTTCATTAAAGGTGTAACGGATTTAATGGATAGTAATTTATTAGAAAATCAAATTGTTTGTGCGATCGAAAAATTACTAGAAGAACTTTTAGAAAAGAAAACATGGCTTCCGTTAGAAAAACAGAAGGCGAATTCGGCTCAATACGCACGACACTTGTTATATGAAGATCCCTTTAATCGTTTTGAAGTATTAGCTCTTGTATGGAAAGATGGACAATCTACACCTTTACATGATCATGATGGTACATGGGGAGTAGAAGGTGTTTTTACAGGAAGGATAATGGTGCAAAACTTTATACAAACTAAACAGCTTGAAAATTCACTTGTTTATTTAACACATACAGGAAATCTTTATTTGGGAGAAGGAGAGACAGATAAAGTTATTCCACCAGCTGATTGTCATATTCTTGAAATATCCGAAAATGAAAGCGTTGTCACAATTCATATTTACGGAAAACGTTTAGAAAAGTTTAAAATATATGTCCCAACTGAAGAAAAGAATGTGTACATGTGTGAGACGAAATATATTAGTTATAGTTCATAGTTTAAAATCAAAAGCTTTTCTTTTAAAGAAAAGCTTTTGATTTTATTTTTAATTATTTCTTGACCTGAAACGCTTTTCATAAATTATAAATAAGGAGTACTTCACGAAATCAGTATGAAAACGATACCTTTCGTTTAATATAAATTCGTGTATATATAGAAAGTGGTGAAGAAATAATGAAATTAATCGCAATTGATTTAGATGGAACTCTTCTTTCGGGGAATAAAATGATTAGTAAAGAGAATGCAGAAGCGATTCGAAAATGTCAAGAAGCAGGCCATGTTGTAGCAATTTGTACAGGACGTTCTATCGTCGATATTGAACGATTATTGTTAGAAGTTAATTTAGAGTGTCCAATTATTGCAGAAAACGGTGCGCTTATATATAAAGATAAAAAAATGATGAAACGATATCCAATTCAAAATATGCAAGCACTTGAGATTGTGAACTATCTTGAAGAGAATGGTTTATATTATCAGCTTTATACTAATAAAGGTGTGTACGTACCGGATTATGGAGTAGAGAGTGTACGTAATGAAATCGAATATGTGAAAAATTCAAATGAAAATATCGACTTGAAAGAGTTAGAAACAATTGCTGCATTATATCTTGAACATACAGCATTTCTTAGCGCAGAAAGTTGTAAACCAATTGTAGAAACAGAAATACACGTGCATAAGCTTTTACCATTTTCTTATGACATAGAAAAACTAAAAAAGTTAAAAGAAACGTTTCTGCATAATACTGATTTAGCAATTACATCTTCATATTGGCATAACTTAGAGATTAACCATCGGGATGCTCAAAAAGGAAATGGCTTATATACATTAGCAGAACATCTAAATATTCCAGTTGAAAATACTGTAGCGATAGGTGATGGGCTAAACGATGTATCTATGATGGAAAAAGCAAACATATCAATTGCAATGGGGAACGCAGTCGAGGAAATAAAAGCAATGTGTAAATATGAAACTTTATCAAATGAAGAACACGGCGTTGCACATGCTTTATATAAATATGTAATGTAATATAAAAAGAAAAAAAGAATCTAAATAGATTCTTTTTTTCTTTTTATTAGGGGTAAGGTATTCTATGAGCTTCATAGAAGCCTTATTACTTTTTATTATATAGAATATATTGGAATAAATGTTTATATTTTTCATAGTAATTGTGAATATTTTATGAACTTTATATTTTGCGTATTTTTATACTTCTCCAAATGATGTGTATAACGATACTTTAATAATGAAATGTATACATGAGGGCACGCGTTAGGTTGCTTATCAAATTAGATGATGAACAAAACACATACTGATTAAAGATTCGTTTTATACGTATATATTTTTCTTTTTTAATTGAAAAATAAAATTTGTTCGAATAATTAATCTGCAGCTATATACCTAAAGGCACATTCTTCGTATAATGGAGAAGTATAAAATTTGAATTTGTATTAATTTTACATATTGAGGTGAAAAAAGAATGAATGCGCGGCTAATGGAACTTATTGATGTGAGTACAATAGAAACCATGGCAGAACAATTTTATCAATTAACCAACATATCACATCAACTTCTTGATGCTGAAAAAGAATGTATATTTTCTTTCGGAATAAATGAGACGAAAATATGTAAACTTCCCAAAATTGAAATCCCCATTTTTTTATACAATCAACATTTAGGATCATTTGTAGTATGGTCAAACAAAAGTGAAATTTTCAATTGTCAAAAATATTTCGAAATGCTTTCAAATCTAATTATAGATGGGGCAACAAAAGTATTTCAAAGTAAAAATACAACATTGCTCTCTCGAAAAGAAGAGGAATTACATACAATTTTACAAAATATGCCCGTTATGGTTGATGCGCTTGATTATAATGGAGATTTTGTTCTGTGGAATCGTGAGTGTGAAATTGTAACGGGTTATACCGCTGAAGAAATAATAGGGAATCCACATGCACTTCAATTATTGTACCCAGATCATAATTATCGTCACCAAATACAAACGAAATTTTTAACTTGCGGAAAAAATTTCAGAGATTGGGAAATGCACTTAACATGTAAAAACGGTGAAACCAAAACAATCATGTGGTCCAATATTTCAGAACAGTTTCCTGTAACAGGATATAGCTACTGGGCTGTTGGTGTAGATATTACACATTTAAAAGCGATAGAAGAGCAGTTAAAACAACAAACGTCTGAATTGGAATTAATTTTTAAGGCTTTACCGGATTTATGTTTCTTAACAGAAGATGATGGCACAATTATAGACTATAAAGCAGGATCCCCTACAAAATTTTACGTACCGGCAGAAGCTTTTATGGGGAAAAAGTTTTTCGAAGTATTACCATCACCAGTGGCGCAGCAGTTTCATGAAGCAATTCATCAAGTGAAGGAAAAAGCAACGAATGTAATTGTTGAATATCCACTTACAATTAATGGTAGTGTTGGTTTCTTTGAAGCTAGGTGTTTACCTTTATTACATGATAAAATTATGATCATTGTACGTGATATTACAGAGCGAAAAAAAACAGAAGAATTGCTAAATAAATCAGATACACTTGCAGCAATCGGTCAATTAGCAGCTGGTGTTGCTCATGAAGTGAGGAACCCATTAACAGTTATTAAAGGATTTATACAGTTATTCCAAATTAATAAAGAAGATCAAGAAAAATATTTTGATTTAATGCTTTCTGAAATTGAAAGAATAGAAGCGATTCTTCAAGAGTTTTTATCAATTGCTAAAACAGATGAAATAAATACAGAACAAAAAAATATTTATCAAATTTATAAAAATGTCGTTTCGTTAATGAATACAAAAGCAATTATGACAAATATTCAAGTGGAACTATATGCAGACACAAAAGATATAAGTATTGACTGCTCAGAAAATCAATTGAAACAAGTGTTTATTAATATTTTGCAAAATTCAATCGAGGCTATGCCAGATGGTGGGAAAATTACAATTCATATAAAAGAGATAAACGATGAAGGTGTCATTATTCATGTAATTGATGAAGGAATTGGGATACCTGAAGAAAGAATTAAGAGATTAGGTGAGCCGTTTTATAGTACGAAAGAAAAAGGTACCGGTATTGGATTAATGTTGAGTTATAAAATTATTGAAAGTCATCAAGGGAAAATAAGTATTATGAGTGAGGTTGGTGTCGGGACGACAGTAACTATATATTTGCCGAAAGTTCAGAGCGAAAAATCTCTATCTCCTTGTGATGATAGATTTGAATCAATGCGTCCTATTATTAATTCATAAAATACTAAATACCTAATAACCAAAAGCTTAGTTTTTGGTTATTAGGTATTTTTTACATTTACTTTAGTAAACTTTACCTTTTCTTTAGATTTGTTTTAATTTCTATTAAGTTTTAAATATTATATTAATATTTGTACAAGGTAATGTATGGGAATTATACATTACTTTTAATATATAAATGAAATATTGTAAGGAGGAGATTAAGACGAAGTGAAAAAACAAGAGAAAACAATAGGTAGAGCAATACCGACGCGGTTAAATATTTTATTCTTTTGTGTATTTTTATTATTTTCTGCCATGATCATACAATTAGGTAAAGTACAAATTATTGATGGAGAAACGTATAAAAATGAAGTAGAGAAGAAAGAAAATGCGACCGTAAGTCTTTCTGTCCCTCGCGGAAAAATATTTGATAGAGAAGGCAATCCAGTAGTTGATAATAAATCTTTACGTACAATTACATATACAAAGATGAAAGGTGTAAAATCTGAAGAAATATTAAAAACTGCAAGACAACTTGCAGACATAATTGAAATGCCACAAGAAGATATAGATAAGCTAACTGAGACGGATAAGAAAGATTTTTGGATGCAATTAAATCCGAAACTTACCGAAAAGTTAGTATCTAAAAAAGAAATAAATCAGTTCAGAGATAAAGATATTACCGGAAAAAATTTAGATAAAAAAATAGAAGAGTTGAAAAGGAAGCGTGTAACAGATAAAAATCTTCAGGAATTAACAGATAAAGATATAAAAGTGTTAGCTATTAAAAGTAAGATGACTTCTGGTTATCAAATGGCTCCTCAAATTATTAAAAAAGATGTTAGTGAAAAGGAATTTACTATAATTAGTGAAGGCTTAGCAAATCTCCCAGGTGTAGACGTATCGGTTGATTGGGAGAGAGTATATGTCAATGATGGATTATTCCGATCTGTTCTTGGAAATGTTTCTAATGCCGATGAAGGATTACCAAGTGAACGATTAGATTACTACTTGGTACGTGATTATAGCCGAAATGATAGGGTTGGAAAAAGTTATATCGAGCAGCAATATGAAGATGTACTTCATGGTACAAAAAAAGAAGTAAGAAGCGTTGCTGATAAACAAGGTAATACAATTAGAACGGAAACTGTTTCCGAGGGGAAAAGCGGTAAGAATTTGACTTTAACAATAGATATGGAATTACAGAAGAAAGTAGAAGAAAGTATTGAAAAAATATTAAAGGCATATAAAGGTTCAGAATCCATGTTGGACCGTGCTTTCGTTGTGATGATGAATCCGAAAAACGGACAAGTATTATCCATGGCTGGGAAAAGACTTGTAGAAAAAGACGGAAAAACAGAAGTTGAAGACTATGCATTAGGCACAATGACTAGTTCTTATGAGCTTGGATCAACAGTGAAAGGTGCGACAGTTTTAACCGGATTTGAAACGAAAGCTATAACACCAGGTACTTATTTTTATGATGCACCAATGAAGTTTAAAGGAACTAAGGAAAAAAAGTCTTGGAAAGAGTTTGGAAATATTGATGATTTAAGAGCGTTACAAGTCTCTTCAAACGTTTATATGTTTCATACAGCATTAAAAATTGCAGGTGTGGATTATGTGAAAAATAGTTCATTAAACATTAAACAGGAGTACTTTGATAAAATGAGGTATTATTTCAGACAATTTGGATTAGGTGTTCCAACGGGTATCGATTTACCGAATGAAACAGCTGGACAAATTGGTAAAAAAGATAATCAACCTGGTTTCTTATTAGACTACTCAATTGGCCAGTATGATACGTATACACCACTTCAGCTTGTACAATATATTTCAACAATTGCAAACGGTGGATATCGAATGAAGCCACAAATCGTTCAAGAGGTAAGAGAGCAAACGTCGCAAAAAGATGAGATTGGTAAAGTGGTGCATGCAGTAGAACCAATCGTTTTAAATAAAATAGATATGAAAGAGGAATATATAAATCAAGTAAAAGAAGGATTTAGAAGGGTATTCCAGGAAGGGGATGGAACAGGAGTAAGGGCGTTCCAAAAAGCATCTTATAAACCAGCAGGTAAAACAGGGACAGCACAGACTGTATATGGTGGAGAAAGTGATATTGGAAGAAATGAAAAGGGCGAGAGAAGAGAATGTTATAATTTAACGTTAGCAGGATATGCGCCATATGATAACCCTGAAGTAGCATTCTCCGTAGTTGTGCCGTGGGTTATTAATGATAAATCTGGTATTAATTCTGATATTGGAAAAGAAGTTTTAGATGCTTATTTTGAATTGAAAAATAAGCGGTTGACAGGAGAAGCTACAAAAATAGATAGTACTCAAGAAGATTAAAACATATGAAATGTTATAGAAACTAGCGTCGTCTTATGTAGGAATAGATTCAAAATGGGTGATAGAGATGTAAAACCAAACTATCAACTATTCACGTTTTATAAAACAAATCATATATTGATAGCATAGGACAAGCTGAAAAGCTTATTCTAACCTCACAGAACACTCCTTATCACGGTTAGGCATCTACATATGTAGATGCCTTTTTTAATTTAATCACTAAGCATTATTTATCAACCTAAAGTAGCAAACATATTAGGACTATTAGGTGAAGATTGACGGTAATAATTACAGTATGCTTAATAAGCGAATTGAAATGTAAGGAGTGAGAAAAAAGTGCTAAATATTTTAGTGGTTAATTTTCCAGCAGAGGGACATGTAAATCCTACATTAAGTTTAGTCAAAGCTTATATTGAACAGGGGGATCACGTACATTATATTACGACAGAACAATTTAAAGGCAGAATTGAAGATTTGGGAGCTACAGTATATACACATCCAGATTTATTAAAGGAGATTTCTATTGATTCTGAAACCCTAGATGGGCTGAATTCTTTCTTTCGTGTACATGTTCAAACTTCTTTATTTATTTTACAAATTACGAAACAATTATATGAAAACATAAAATTTGATTTCGTAATTTATGATATATTTGGCGCTGGAGAGTTAGTAAAGGAGTATTTACAAATTCCAGGCATAGTTTCTTCTCCTATATTTTTAATTCCTCCCAAATTTTTGGAGACATTACCTTTTCATCCAAATGCTAAAATATCATTTCAACCTGATGAAATTTCTGAACAGTTACTATATGAAATGGAACATGAATTTGGAGTAAAGCCTAAAAATAATCTTCAATTTATGCGTAACAAGGGAGATATTACTCTTGTGTACACAAGTCGTTATTTTCAACCTAATAGCGATTTATTTGGAAGAAATAACATTTTTATTGGGCCGAGTATTTCAAAGCGTAAAACAATTGTAGAGTTTCCACTTGAATTGCTTAAAGGTAAGAAGGTTATATATATTTCAATGGGGACACTGCTTGAAGGACTTGAACCATTCTTTAATACGTGCATTGATGCTTTCTCAGATTTTGATGGAATAGTTGTAATGGCAATTGGTGATAGAAATGATCGTTCTAAAATTAAGAAAGCGCCAGACAATTTTATAATCGCTTCATACGTACCCCAATCAGAAATATTAAGTGAAACAGATGTTTTTATTACACATGGCGGCATGAACAGCGTACACGATGCTATTTATTTTAAAGTCCCATTTGTTATCATTCCACATGATAAAGACCAGCCAATGATAGCGCAAAGATTAACTGAGATTGAAGCAGCCCATCGGTTATTGAAAGAGAATGTTAATGTGCAAACATTAAAAGAAGCGGTATCAGATGTTCTTTCAAATAAAAAGTATAAGCATGGTATACGAAAACTGAATGATAGTTTTTTAGAATGTGGTGGTCCAAAAGAAGCGATCGCAGTGATTACATCTCTTTTAAATAAATAGTGTAGACTATATAAAAGCATAGAGGCCATACCTTTATGCTTTTATACTATTATCCTGCAAACTGTACAGCAGTATTTGCATGTAAAAAAGCGGTATCAAAAACAGGTACTTTAAGATCGTTTTGGGAAATGAGCAATGGTATTTCAGTGCAGCCTAGTAGTATACCTTCTGCGCCATTTTGAATTAATGATTTTGTAATTTGTAATATCTTTTCTTTTGACGATTCTGAAACAATTCCTTTACTTAATTCATCTAAAATAACATGATGGATAAAATTTCTTTCCTCTTCATTTGGAATGATTGTCTCAATGTTATAGTTCGCTAGACGTGATTTGTAGAAGCCTTGTTCCATCGTTTGTTTCGTGCCTAATAGTCCGATACGCTTTATATTTTGGTCTACTATTTCTTTAGCACTTACATCACCAATGTGAAGAAGTGGAATGGATATTGCATTTTCTACTTCTTCAGCAAATAAATGAACCGTATTGGAACACATTAATAAACAGTCAGCTCCGGATTTTTCAACCTTTTTTGCAACTGTGACTAATTCATTTTTCACATCTTCATATTGATGATTTTGTAATAAAGTAGTTACCTCACCAAAGTCCATGCTATATAAAATAAGCTTTGCATTTTGATCATATTGAGAGAGTGTAAGTGTATTAATATGTTTATAGTATAATGATGTAGATTCCCAACTTAGTCCACCAATTAAACCAATTACCTTCATCGTACATTCCTCCCGTAATTATGTTGAATTTATTATTTCATAATTCCGATAAGAATACAATGATTTAAATGCGCTGTTAAACAAAAAATAAAAAAAGTTAGAAAAGTATTGAAATTCATCCATCTTAATGCCATAATACGAATTACAAATTAATACTTATCCAGAGAGGTGGAGGGAACGGCCCTATGAAACCTCAGCAACCCCTATGTAATTTTGTAGGAAGGTGCTAATTCCGCAGAGGACACGATGTGTTTTTTGAAAGATAAGAGGATTCTTGAACGTGAAAGAAAATGACCTCTTATGTAAGAGGTCATTTTTTGTTGTATAGAAAGGGAGTGTCGATGCATAATTCATTTTCAAAATAAATATAGAGTAATAAATGTTGACTAATATGAGAGGGGAATTGTAATGAACAAATTATCAACAAAGTTAGTAGTAGCAATCGGCATTGGAGCAGCATTATACGGCATATTAGGACTTTGGGGCTTTTCTATCGCACCAAATACATTTATTAAACCTGCATTAGCTATTTTAAGCGTTTTTGGAGTGTTATTCGGTCCAGTGGCAGGACTGTTAATAGGACTTATCGGTCATACCGTAACAGATACAATCGCTGGATGGGGTATTTGGTGGGGATGGGTTATTAGTTCAGGCATTATCGGTTTTGCAATGGGGCTCATTCAAAAAAGAGTTGGCTTTAGTGTGAAAAACGGGACGTATAATAAAGGCGATATTTCTTATTTAGCTATTACTGGCTTACTTGGTATCGTCATTGCTATCATATTTGCGGGTGTATTCGATATTATTGTCATGGGAGAACCGTTTGACAAAATTATAATACAAGTATTAGGTGCAACAATTGCTGATGTTATCGTATTTTTAGTTCTTGGATTGCCCATTACGATAGGTCTAGCTAAATCTAATAAAAAACATACACACTTAAAAATTGAAAAGTAGGGATGTTAACATGCAACCAATTATTTCTTTTGAACAATTCAGCTTTCAATATAAGCATGCGGCGCAGCCTACTGTTCAAAACATTACATTTCATATATATCCTGGGGAAAAAGTATTAATTGCTGGACGAAGTGGTTCAGGAAAATCAACGTTAGCTCATTGTATCAATGGGCTAATCCCGTTTTCTTATGAAGGGAGTAGTACTGGAACTATTTCTATTGTGGGAAAAGATCCGAGGAAAGGGAGTATTTTTGAACAAAGTAAACAGGTAGGAACAATTTTACAAGATCAAGACGCTCAATTTATTGGTCTTACAGTAGAAGAAGATGTAGCTTTTTCTTTAGAAAATGAATGTGTAAATCAAAAAGATATGAAAAAGATTGTTTCGAAATCATTAGAAAAGGTAAAGATGCATTCTTTTCACAAAAAAAGTCCGCATGAATTATCTGGAGGGCAAAAACAAACTGTTTCTTTAGCGGGTCTGTTAACGACAAATGCTGATATATTATTATTCGATGAACCGTTAGCAAATTTAGATCCAGCTAGTAGCTTACATACGATAGATCTTATTAAAGATATACATAAACAATATAACAAAACAATTGTTATTATTGAACATCGAATAGAAGAAATATTAAATCTAGATTTAGATAAAATTATTTTAATGGATGAAGGGGAGATCGTTGAGATAGGAACACCAGAAGAGATTTTAGCATCAAATATATTACCGTCTATTGGCTTAAGGGAACCTATGTACATTGAAGCATTAAAGAGATTACAGTTTGATAGTAATAATAAGGTAATATACCCACTTGAAAAACTTCAAAGAGAAAGTATTAGTAGTGTTATTCATGAGTGGACGGAGAAGCAAAGTTTTTATAAAGGTACTCCTACAAAAAAGGAATTATTAAAAGTAGAGAATTTGTCATTCTCCTATGATAATAAACAAAAAGTATTAAACAATGTAAATTTCTCCATAGATGAAGGTGAAATTGTAGTACTTTTGGGCCATAATGGCGCTGGAAAATCAACATTAGCTCATAGTCTAATAGGGATAAACAAAGCAAAGAATGATAGGATTTTATTTGATGGAGTAAATATTAATTCTTGGTCTATTCGTAAACGCGGAGAGATTATAAGTTATGTCATGCAAAATCCAAATCATATGATTACACAACCTACTGTTATAGAAGAAGTTTCATTTTCATTAAAATTAAAAAAGTTTTCGAAGGAAGAAATTAAGCATAGAGCGGAGGAAACGTTAAAAATTTGTGGCTTGTATCCATTTCGAAATTGGCCAATCCAGGCATTAAGTTACGGACAAAAAAAGAGGGTAACGATTGCATCTGTACTAACAACTAATCCGAAACTTATTATTTTAGATGAACCAACAGCGGGACAAGATGATTATCATTATAAACAGTTTATGACGTTTATAAGAAAACTAGCTACAAAGGGAATATCTTTTATTTTTATTACACACGATATGAATCTCGCATTAGAATACGCTGACAGAGCGATAGTTCTACATAAAGGAGAAATTATTGCGAATAATACCGCCTCTACTGTATTAGGGCATTCAAAAACTTTAAATAGAGCGTACTTAGGAGAGAGTTCTTTATTCAAACTCGTTAAATTAAGTGGTATTGCAAAACCTGAAAGATTTATAGAACTTTATTTTGATGTTATGAGGAGGGAGGAAGGTGCATAATACATATTTTCATCGTATGGATGGAGCAGTGAAATTGTTGTTATTTATTTTTTGCATGACGCTTACTTTTTTATTTTTTGATTTTCGCGTATTGCTCTTTGTATTTTTGATTGGATGTATCGGACTTCTAGTTGCTAAAATTCCATTTCGTAAAATCATTATTGTTTTTGCTGTTATATTTACATTTAGTTTATTAAATTCTGTCATGATCTTATTTATTACACCAACACATGGATCTGAATTAACCGAATCATATACTTCATTTTTACATATTGGATATGCAACAATAACTTATGAAACATTATTTTACGCAGCTACACTTTCATTAAAATATTTTACGTTATTACCATTTACACTTATTTTTATTTATACGACTGATGCAAGCGAATTTGTGAGTAGTTTAAGTAAATTTCGAATTCATTATAAGATTATATATGCGATAAACATTGCATTACGTTATATACCTGATATTCAGTCCGAATATCAAATTATAAAACATGCGCAAGAGGCGAGAGGAGTAGCTTTTGAAAAAGGGGAAGCAAGTCTATGGGTTCGTATGAAAAATCGTGTCTTAATTTTCTGGCCATTAATTATTCATTCCCTAGATAGAATCGATACAGTTTCAAATGCAATGGATTTAAGAGGATTTGGAAAGAAGGATACGCGTACGTGGTTTTATACAAATAAAGCGAAAAGCGGGGATTATATTGCTTTATTTGTAGGTGTTTTTATTTTTATAGTTGCAGTGTATACAAAATTACATGTATTTCAAAACTTCTGGTATCCATTTTAAGGCACTCTCAAATGAGTGCTTTTACTTATTTTTATATAGACATGCTCAAAAAAGGGGTATTTACATAATGTATAATACGAACCAGTTAAAATGATCAACTACCTATTAGTTTTCAAACCAAAAGGAGGAGAAAATATGAGTTACGGTGGTTCTTGTGGTTTTGGTGGAGGTTTCGCTTTATTAGTTGTGTTATTCATTTTATTAATTATTGTTGGATGCAGCTGCTGGGGCGGAGGGTACTAATTACTAACTAGTCTCCACAAATGTAAACTTAAAAAACATAAAAGATACTTATGTATCGAACAAATAAAAAAGGAGCAATTACGCTCCTTTTTTATTTGTTTTCAGATAAATTTACATTACATTTCGGCAATGTAATTGTTAAAGTTGTACCTTTATTAACGATGCTTCGGATTTTCAAACTACCTTGCATCGTTTCAATGATCTTAACAGCAACCATTGTACCTAAACCTGTACCTTTCGTTTTCGTACTAAAATACGGCTCGCCAAATCGATTTATTTGCTCTTGTGACATACCAATTCCGCTATCCTCAATTCGTATAATAACTTTATTATTACTAATAGATGAGGAGATATTTAAAGTACCGCCATTAGGCATTGCTTCAATACCATTTTTTATTAAGTTTAAAAAGCATTGTTGAAAGTGTTGTTTATTACCAACAATTGTTGCCGTTGAGAAATCTTTTGTAATATGTATTGTGTTCATGTTACATAAAGGTAAGATCATATTAATAACTCGATTTAACTCTTGTTCTACTGAAATTTGATCTAATTTTTCTGAAGCAGGTTTGGCAAACGTTAAATAATCATCAATAATTCCTTGAGCACGATGCAACTCTTCAAGTATGTGTTCAATATACTCGTCTCTAGATTTTGGAGTTAAATTTGGTGTTTTTAAAAGCTGAGTAAATCCTTTTACGACAGTTAAGGGATTTCTTACCTCGTGTGATATACTAGCAGCGAGTTGGCTAACAATCTCCATTTTTTCCATTTTAATTAACTTCGATCGCATACATACTGCATCTTTTAAAACTTCATTAAAATAAATTACAAACAACATCAAAATAGTTGGTAATATTATAAAATAAATAATGTATAAATTATTTACTTCAAAATCTGATAAAGTCAATACAATTACAGTTGTAAATATCGCTAGAAAAAATGTTAAAAACATTCCATAAGCTACTTTAACTTTTCTATTATACTTATTAAATTTTGCAGATGCGAACGCTGTAATGATAAACATTGTGCCATAAACTAGCATTGTTAACAAACTAAATCCATAAAATGAAAACCTTGTAACTAATAAAATAGCAAACAAGATTATACCAACAGGGAACCCACCATAAAGCGTACCTATTATTACTGGTATCTGTCTTAAATCATGAATACAATTTTCATCCATATAGATAGGATATCGCATACATAAAATAAGGGGGATACTTGTACAGAGTATAATAAGGAGTTTTTTATATTTTTTTAAATAGCGACCACTATCATATATAAAATAAAAAATAAATATACTACTTAAAATGTATAGAAGATTATTTAATACGTTTTGGTTAATATAAACAAAGTTCATAATATTTGCCTCATTATTTTGAATTTCCATTTCAAATATATTATACATGATTATAGTAGAAACTTTTTGTTTTTAATAATATAAGTTTATATCTTTTCAGCGTTAGCCACATTTAGCCACTCATTATAAAACGTTTCAACCGACGCATACCGTTCATTCCGGTTTTCATTTACAGCACGATAGGCTATTACATATAAATCTTTACTTGCTTCCCATTTTGTAAAGGAACGATCTTTTCCGCCGCCCAAAAGAGCAAACGCCATTGCTCCCATATTAAATACATTTGTTCTTGCATCAATCATGGCATTTAATTCAAATTCTTCAGGAGACATAAAACGCGAGGAGCCCCATAATCTTCCCATTTTATTTATATATGGTTTTTTAGAATATAAATCAATATCACAAATCTTCGTCTCATTTGTATGAAAATTATATAAAATACTACCGTCATAAAAATCTATTGCTACATAGTTTTTCTTTTCAACATATGTATGGAAAGAAAAAATGGAATGTAATGATTGAATTCGATCCATAATTGATAAATGTTTAAATTTATAAAATGGAGAGCTTGGATTAGTATATTTTTCAGGAGGCGGAAAACTCCAATGCGAATGGAGACATTCACCATCAAACCAATCGAAAATTAATACATATCCGGATTGAACTGGAAAATGTTCAATTAGTTTTATAAGCGAGTTATGCTTTAATTCCTCATATAGGAAAACTGATTTTTTTAATCTTTCAATAGCGTCTTTTATAGTTCCTTCATATGCAAGTGTTTGTGCCCCAGCATATTTAATGAATTGCTTACGCCCATCTTTTTCTACACCGAAAGATAGATTACCTGAATCTTGCTGGTCAAAAACCGCAAATACGTTTCCTAATTTCATTAGCCAATCAAAATTATGATGTTCTTTCAAATGGAATGTAACTTGATTTACCTGAATTTTAACTGGAATATCTTTCATATTATACCTCGCATTTATTATAATTAAGTTGTATATCTTAGTATTCGACATATTTTTTGAAAATCCTATATTAATCACATGGAATTTTATAAATATAATAATAAATAATTTTAAGAGGGTGAATCAGGTGGATCAGGTGGATCAACAAATCGTCATTAAACCATATGAAAAAGGCTGGCATAAAGAGTATGAAATAGAAAAAGAGAAATTTATTTCTTTATTCGATGGAGACTGTGTTGCTATTGAACATATAGGAAGTACATCCGTAGAAGGATTAGGCGCGAAACCGCTAATAGATATGATGGTTGGTGTAACGGATTTGCAAATTACAGATAAGTGGATTGAAGCACTAATAAAAATTGGGTACGAGTATGTTCCGAAAGAAACCCCTAATTGGCGTTTTTTTAGAAAGGGAAAATGGAGAGCTGGTACTCACCATTTACATGTCTATATTTATAATAGTGAGGAGTGGAAGAATAACATTTTGTTTCGTGATTTTCTTATAAAACATAAATGGGCACGGAAAGAATATAGAGAATTAAAAGTGATACTTGCAGCTACATATCCTTTTGATCGTGCTTCATATACAAGTGCTAAAGCACCGTTTATTCAAAAGATATTAGAATTGGCTAAAAATTAAAAAACCCCCTGCCTTTCCTACGTTATTTATAGGGAAGGATTTTTTCTTTTGTCACAATGATATACATTATTTCTAATTATTGGAGGCAGATTCTTTTATTTATTTTGATATATCTAGTACATTGAAAATATTAAGGGGGAATGAAGCAATGAAAGCTATTGTACATCAATATAAAAAAGGGGTAGAAGGATTAGAATATAGATTGTCAGCTGAAATAAATCCTAAATTTGGTGAAGTGAAAGTAAAGTTAAAAGCTGCAGGATTAAATCATAGGGATTTATTTATTATAAACAATAGAAAAGAAATGGATCTGCCGTTAGTAATAGGATCAGATGGTTCAGGGATTGTTACAGAAATCGGAGAAGGCGTGTTAAATCATTTATTAAATAACGAGGTTATTATAAATCCTAGCATTGGATGGGATAATATTGCCGAAGTACCAGAGTTACCAGAGGTGTTAGGTGGACCGAAAGATGGAACGTTTGCTGAATATGTCATTGTGCCAGCTAAAAATGTAGTGGCAAAACCGTCACATCTTACTTGGGAAGAGTCTGGCGTATTATCTTTATCGGCATTAACTGCATATAGAGCGCTTTTTACAAAGGGTAGATTGAAGTGTGGAGAACATGTTTTAATTCCAGGAATAGGCGGCGGTGTAGCGACATTTGCCATGTTATTTGCGAAAGCAATTGGCGCAAAAGTCATTGTTACTTCAAGAGTTGAGAATAAAAGAAAGGTTGCCGAAACATATGGCGCAGACTTTTCTTTTAATAGTTCTGGAAATTGGGAAGAGAATTTATGCGGAGAGAAAGTAGATTTAATAATTGATAGTATAGGATCAGCAACATTCTTAAAATACTTTGATGTATTAAAACCAAATGGTAGAATTGTTAATTTTGGTGCAAGCTCAGGAGATAAAATTGAATTACCTTTACGAGCGTTATTTTATAATCAAATCGATATTATGGGGACATCTATGGGTAGCCGTGAGGAATTTAATGAAATGATTAAGTTTATAGAGAAATATAAGATTAAACCAATTATGGATAAAGTTTATTCGTTAGAAGAGGCGATTCAAGCATTAAAACGTATGGAACAGGGAGAACAGTTCGGTAATATTGCTTTACGTATGGAATAAAAATATGATTTAATAACCTATCTTTTTATATAGATATGTTATGTAATATATACACTTATAGTTCGTGAATCATTGAATTTAAAAGGTTTTTTAACATTATACACCTTTAATTCATGTAAATAGTTACATAATTGTCAAATGAAAAATAGTAAAATGAATAAAGTGAAAATCTAAATATGTGTAAATGTTGTATACTGTGTAAATCAAGTAAACTTGTATCTTTATTTCAAGTAATATAAGGAGAGAGTAACGTGAATTACACAGTATTTCAGTGGATAAACAATTTAGCGGGTACATCTGCGCTCTTAGATAAGATAATGATTACTATTACAAATAGCGCTGCATATGTGGCTATTCTATTCATGTTTATCTTATGGTTTCATAACGGAAAAAAAGAGAATGCGATAAGGAAACAATATACAGTGTTGTATACGACACTTTCAGTAATAATTGCATTACTAGTAAATGTTTTTATTCATGCAGTATATTATCATCCACGTCCTTTTGTATCATATGATGTGAATCAATTAGTACCTCATGCAGAAAACTCATCATTTGTTAGTGATCATTCTGTACTTGTATTATCGATTGCATTCATTTTTGTTCTTAGAGGAGAAAAGTTAAGATATATTGCACTTTTATGGGCGGGTTTAGTTTGTATATCACGTTTGTATGTAGGTGTTCATTTTCCTTTAGATGTAATAGGTGCGGCTGTAATAACAATGATATCAAGCAGTTTATTGTTGCAGAAAAAACGTATATTTGAACCAATCGCAAAACTTGTTTTCAAAATGTATGCACTCGTAGCGAAACGAATTCCCTTTTTAGAAAAATATAACCATGTAGCTTAAATTTTATAATTAGTCTCCTATCGATTAGATGAAAAAATCCCCCTTTGGAAATCCAGAGGAGGATTTTTTATTGTATATAAGTGAATAGATTATTTGCAATAAGAATTTGAATGTTATGGAGTAGAATTAAAAGAAGGAATATTATGAAATTTCACGTACTGCATTTTAAATATATAAATAAACTAGCAATAACAATAATTAGTTTCACATTGTTTTAAAGGAATTAAAAGGAAAAGTTCGAAACATATAGTATTGAAAGCAAAAAACTACATAATTTATAGCACACCATCGCAGCAATTAATTGTAAAAGAAAGGAGATAAATATGCATAAACTTCAAACGAATAAAGGCGCGCGGTATTTTATGGTTGCTTTTATTGTTTTGTTTCTTATTATGCTTTTGCGTTTTTTCTATATTCAGGCAGTAGGAGTCTTGCATAATGTCAATGTAAAGGATCTAGCAAATGAACAACATAATAAAAATGGTGTTTTGGAAGCGAATCGTGGCACAATATATGATCAAGCTGGAAAAGTGTTAGTCCAAGATTCCACAACGTATCGTGTTGTTGTGAATTTGAAAGGTACAGATAAGGTGAACAATAAAGAGGAAACCGCAGAGCGATTAGCTGATGCGCTTGAAATTGATAAAGAGGACGTATTAAAAAATTTTCATGAAGGACGCACGCAAGTTGAAATTGGAAAAGTTGGCCGGAATTTATCTAGAGAAGTAAAAGAACAAATAAAGCAATTGAAAATCCCGGGTGTATCTTTTATGCCAGAAAAAGCAAGAGTGTATCCAAATGAAGATTTTGCATCCTATATACTTGGTTTTGCGAGACCAGACGATAAAGGAAATACAGAAGGGAAATTTGGACTTGAAAAGAGTCTGGATAAATATTTGCGCTCGACAAACGGGAATATAGAATATGTGGGAGCAGCAAGAGGAATCCCGCTTACAAATGATATAGGGAAAATAGAACCAGCTAAAAATGGGAATAACGTATACCTTACGCTCGATAAACAAATTAATAGTTTTTTAGAAGAAGCGATGAATAAGGCGCAAGTACACTATGACCCCTCTATGTTAGTAGGAATTATAGCGGATCCAAAGACAGGGAAAGTTTTAGCAATGTCAAGTAAACCTAGTTTTAATCCTAATAAAGGCGATATCGAATATTTTTTAAATGATCCAATCGCAAATGCATATGAACCAGGTTCAACAATGAAAATATTTACGTTAGCTGCTGCAATTAATGAAGGTGTATATAACGGGAAAGAATATTTCCAATCCGGAAAATATTCAGTCGGTTCATCAGATATTAAAGATCATAACGGTGGATTTGGATGGGGATCTATTACGTTTGATGAAGGTTTTGAAAGATCATCAAATGTTGCTTTTTCTATTTTAGAAGATCAGTTATTGAAACCAAATAAATTTAAGCAATATATGAATAAATTTGGATTTAACCAAAAAACCGGCATAGATTTACCTGGTGAAAGTAAAAATACTTTACTATTAAATACACAAATTCAACAAGTCACAACTTCTTTTGGGCAAGGTTCTACAGTAACTCCGATTCAATTAATCCAAGCAGCTACCGCTATAGCAAATGACGGAAAAATGATGCAACCATATATCGTTGACAAAGTTGTAAATCCAATAAATAAACAAGTTATTATGGAAAATCAACCGAAAGAAATTGGGAATCCGATAAAAAAAGAGACAGCGGACAAGGTAAGAGACTTAATGGAGCGTGTTATTACGTCTTCAAAAGGTACTGGTACAATGTATAAAGTGGATGGTTATCCAATTGGAGGTAAGACAGGAACAGCGCAAATCCCGAATCCTGAAAATGGACGATATATGGAGGGGAAAGAAAATTATATTTTTTCATTTTTAGGTATGGCTCCGATTGATGACCCAGAGTTAATTGTATACTTAGCTATTAAGCAGCCAAAGTTAAAGGGAGATGAGTATGGAGCTCAGCCGCTTTCAGAAATATTTAAACCAGTTATGAAAAATAGCCTTGAATATTTAAAGGTGAAGCCATATACAGAAAAACAAATGGCAGATGCAACGAAACGTTCTGAATTAAAAGTACAAAATTATGTAAATCAATCAATGGATACAGTAGAGGATAGTGTGAAAAAAGAGAAACTTCAACCGGTGGTTTTAGGAGAAGGAAAAATAATAAAGCAATATCCGCAGTCTGGTGAAATAATGAGTGAAGGAGATCGTATATTTTTATTAGGTACCAACGCAAAAATGCCTAATTTACAAGGTTGGTCTATGCGTGATGTTATGTATTTCTCCAAGTTATTAAAATTAGATTTAAAAACTACTGGTACGGGCTACGTAACGAGTCAAACCATTGAAAAAGGACAAGGTATACAAGAAGGCGATGCATTAGAAATAAACTTAGAACCACCTTTACAACCGTTAGTAGAGGCGAATACAAATTAATTCGGATAAAGTGTAGGGTCTATATACTATAGGCTCTTTATTTTATAGATTTAAGTAATTTCACGCACCGTAATTTTTAGAAAAAATAATAAATAAAAGAATTAACAAAAACACGTTATTAAATATCTGATTATTTTTTATTTACAGTTAAATATTTCTGTGATAATATGGAAAAAATCAAATGCAGTGAAGAGAAGAGTAAATAAAATGAATTTTTCACAGAGAGCTCCATTTAGCTGAAAAGGA
>Ga0102589_1002521_pt1 | contig 20968 bp, 20 predicted proteins | sample AraplaMF_Col_mLB_FD_76858 | JGI IMG/M metagenome (GOLD analysis project Ga0102589, IMG submission 76858) | Arabidopsis root microbial communities from the University of North Carolina, USA - plate scrape MF_Col_mLB | ecosystem: Host-associated > Plants > Roots > Endosphere | place: USA... | reverse complement strand
AACGGGCATGGACGAGATCGACCCGCTCGCGCTTGCAGAGCAGCGCGAAGCTGCGGACATTGAGGAGCATCGCGATCGGGTTCTTGGCCGCCGCCGGAAAGGGCAGCCAGACGCCGCCCTTGGCCTGGAGCTCGGCGACCAGCCGCCCGCCCTCGGTTGCGACCAGGGCCCGCGCCCCCACCTCCGTGAGCCCGGCGGCAATGTCGACCGCGGTGCGCTCGGCGCCGCCCGCCTCCAGCTCCGGGATGATCTGCAGCACCGTGCGCCCGGCCAGCGGATGCGTCTCGGTGGACGGCAGGGAAAGTTGCCCGCCGGAGCGCAAGGGGGTGCTCACTACGCAAAAGACCTTCTGCTCATCGACTCGCGGATGCTATCGCAGCCGAATGATCACGAAATCTGGCGGCAATGCAGCACGCCATGCCAAGTTTTGCCGAGTTCATCACAGGAGAGACTAAGGTGACGAGCCCGCAGCCGCAATTTCTGAGCGTCGGCGACGGCGACGAGCGCCGCGACATCGCCGTGCTGGCCCAGGCCGGCCGCGGTCCGACCGTCGTCTGGCTCGGCGGCTTGCGCTCCGACATGCGCGCGACCAAGGCGGAGACATTAGCCGCCTGGGCCGACCGAACCGGCCGTGCGTTCCTGCGCTTCGACTATGCCGGTCACGGCGAATCGAGCGGCGACTTCGCCCGTTGGACCATGACCCACTGGCTGGAGGATGCGATGGCGGTCCTCGCGGCGAAGGTGGAGGGGCCCGCCATTCTCGTCGGCTCGTCGATGGGTGGCTGGGTCGCCCTGCTGGCAACGCTCGCCCTGCGAAGAGCCGGCCCGGATCGCAACCCGGCCGGCCTCGTTCTGATCGCGCCGGCCGTGGACTTCACCGAAGAGCTGATGTGGGCGCAGATGCCGGAGGCGATCCGCGAGACGATCATCCGGGACGGCGTCTGGCAGCGGCCGTCGGAATACTCGCCGGAGCCGATGCCGATCACGCGGGCGCTGATCGAGGACGGGCGGCGCCATCTCCTGTTCGGACAGCCGCTCGAAACCGGGTGCCCCGTCCACATCCTGCAGGGAATGAAGGATCCCGATGTGCCCTATGGCCAGGCGCTCAAGCTGGTCGAGCACCTGCCGCACGACCCGGTCGTGCTGACCCTGATCAAGGACGGCGACCATCGCCTGTCGACGCCGGAGGACATCGCGCGCCTCGTCACCGCCGTCGAGGGCCTCGCGCCCACGACGGCATAGACATCTTAAGGTCAGTGCAGGCTGACCATCCGGAGATCGTGCTCCCAGGCGTTGGCCGTCGCGGCCTCGCGGGAATCGGTCACCAGGATCGGTGCGCCGTCGGCCGCGAGCAACGCGAAGAGCTGCAGACCAGGCTCGATGTCCGGGGCCTGCGGGAAAATGCGGGCCAACTCATCCGACATGATCGGCTTGAGATAGGCGACCTGGCCGTTGCCGAGGGCGGCGAATTCGGCGGTGGTCAGAGGGTTGTTTCTGGTCTCAGTCATCGCGCCCTCCTTCAGAGCAGTGCGAGGCGGCTTGATTGTGCATCCTTGATCATGAACGGAAGGCAAACCGCATGCCCTCTCGTAAAGACCTTCTGTAGCCCTCAGGGGCCTAGTCGCGACTCATGATATCGATACGCCGGATGAGCCGTTCCGGTTCCGGACGGGCCAGATCGATCGCGAGCAGCCCGTTCGAGAGATCAGCCCCCAGGACCTGCATGCCGTCGGCGAGCAGGAAGGAGCGCTGGAACTGCCGCGCGGCGATGCCGCGATGCAGGAAATGCCGCGTCTTGTCGTCGACCTGCCGGCCGCGGATGGTCAGCTGGTTCTCTTCCAGCGTGATCTCGAGCTGGTCGCGCGAGAATCCGGCCACCGCGAGCGTGATCCTGAGCTTGTCGGGCTCGTCCTCCGTGCGCGGCAAGCGCTCGATATTGTAGGGCGGATAGCCATCGCCGGCGCCTTTGGCGACCCGGTCGAGGGCCCGCTCGATATCGTCGAAACCGAGCAGGAAGGGATGCGACAGGCTAGGCGGACGCGTCATCACGAAGCCCTTTGAAAGGCGCCTCTGGAACTACCGGAGCCCGCTTGCGCAGCACCCCGTACGCGAAAGGCGAACCCAACCGCGTAAGCAAGATATGGCGAGCAGCGCGCCCTGCCGCAAGTCCTCTCGGCCAGCGCTTCAATCCAGCGCCGCGATCGCTTCGATCTCGATCAGCAGACGCGGATTGACCAGCGCGGTGACCCCGACCATGGTGCTCGCCGGATAGGGACCGTCGCCGAGATACTTCATCCGCACCTTGCGTACGGCGACCGCCTTCTCGGTACTGAGCTCGACCACATAGGTCACCAGCTTGAACACTTTCGAGAAGTCGGTTCCGGCGGCGGCCAGGGCAGCGGCGAGGTTGGCGTAGACCTGCTCGGCCTGGGCAGCGATGTCGCCCTCCCCCACCACCTTGCCCATCGGATCGAATGCGACCTGGCCGGAGATATGGACCTGCTTGCCGGCCTCGACGATCGCGACATGCGAATAGCCGGTCGGCGGCGAGAGCGAAGCTGGGCTGAAAAGATCGATCTTGCTGGGCATGAGAGGCTCCCGAAGCTGGCGGCCAACGCCGCGCGGCGCGGCAAGCTAGGCCAGCGCGGGACCCACGCGCAATCTCCGGGACGACCGAACGGAAGAGAAAGATGGTACAGCCACCCCGGCTTGAACGGGGGACCTCTAGATCCACAATCTAGCGCTCTAACCAACTGAGCTATGGCTGCACGGCTTGCGCCTGATGTCGCGGCGCCTGGAAGCGGTCCGGCGACGGCGCGGAACCTAGTGCCACGCCTCGCCGAATGCAACGGCAAATACGGGCCGGCGCGTGGAAAACCGCGCCGGCTTTCAAAATCAACGACGCGGCAGTTCCTGGCGAGCGGTCGCGGCGAGGTCGCCGAGATGGGCGGCGAAGGATTCGTAGCTGCGGCGGAAGGCCTTGGCCTGGAGCGCGACCGCGTCCGCAGTGCTCTGCGTGCGCGCCAGCGTCTCGACCTCGCCCAGCGTCGCCTTCAGCTCGGCGCAGGCATGGTCGAGAACCTTGGCCTGGACCGCGCCGAAAGCACGCGTCAGCGCCAAAGTGGGTTCGAGCCAGGCAGCCGCCGAGAAGGTTGCGATGGCAGCCGGCTTCGGCGCCTCAACCGGCTTGGCGACGACGGGGGCCGCAACCGGCTTGGCCGGCTGGACGGCTTCGGCGACCTTGGCCGCAACGGGAGCCACCGGCTTCACCACAACAGGCTCGACCTTGGCGACAACGGGCTGCGCCTTGACCGGCTCGGCAGCGACCTTGGCGGGCGCGGGCGCGACAACCGCAACCTTGGTGACCTCGGGCTTGACGGCCGGAGCAGCGACCTTGGCGACGGGCTTCGCGACTTTGGTCTTCTGCGGAGTGATGCGCTTGGCCGGCTCGGCGACGGCCTTGGCGGCGGGCTTCGGTGCGGGCGCGGCGACAGCAGCGGGCGCAGCCTTCACGATCGGCTGGGCGACGGGCTGCGGAGCGGCAGCAACCGGCTGGAAAGCTGCGGGCTTGGCCTCGACCTTGGCAACGGGCGCGACCGCGACCGGAGCGGCAACGGGCTTCACCTCGACTGCGGGCTTGGACTCCACCGGCTTGGCCTCGGGAGCCTTGACGGGCGCAGCCGCCACGGCCGGTGCGACCGGCTTCGGCTCGCTCAGCGCCTTGACCGGCGCGAGGCTGACCGGAGCCTTGCCGGGGGTAGTCTGCTTAGCCATCGGATCTCTCCTTCACGGTTCCGGCAGGGCCTGCCTGCGCGATCGACGGAACCGGGCGCGAGCACGTTCCAGCGAGGTAGGATTCACCCCGTCATGGAGCCATGCGCCGGCCCGGCCGTTTCGTCGTGAAAGCCCGCCCCGCGTGCGCGGCGCGCCGGCTTCACTTCAGCTTGGTCGCCTTGGCAGCGGTCTCGGCGGCCTTCTTGGCGGCGTCCTGCACGCTCGTGCCGACATCCTTGAGCTGCGTCTGCAGCGCGGCCATCTGGGCCTTCAGGAACTCGGACTGGTGCTGGAGCACCTCGTTCATGTCCTTCGACTTGACCAGCTTGTCGGCGAGGTCGAAGGCGGCCGCGATGTTGTTCTCGGCGTAGGACATCGCCTTCTTGGTCATGTCCTGGACGTTGACGCGGGCCGACTCGGCCGAGCCATGGGCGCTGTCGACCGCCTTCTGGGCGGCGCCGATGAAGCCATCGAAGGCCTTGCGAGCCTGGTCGACGCTCTTCTCGGCGAACTCGCGCATTTCGGTGGGAACTTCGTAGGGAAGCTTGCCGTCCATGGTGGGTCCTCCTGCGACCGAGCCAAGCGTCCGCGCCGTCTCCGACGCCACGCCGCTATTGTGCACTGCAATATCATTATTGCAGTGCAATGACAACGCCGCCCCGGGACAAGGCGGCGCGAGCATATTAACGCTGTTTGGAAACGTCGGGGGAGAGGCGTAGTTCCCGCATGGATTCACCCCGCTCGCGCCGTTATTAAAGATTTGTTAGGTATATTCGCGCGGGCTGGAGTCGCCAGCAGGTTGAGCGGAGCGGGATGAGCGAATCCGGACGGGATTGGAACGGCGTAGCCGGCGCACTGGCGCAGGATCCCGCCTTTGCGGGCTTCGCTCGCGAAGGCGCGCTGCTGCTCTGGCCGGCCGATGGCGATGTGCCGGCCTTCGCCAATGCCGGCGGCAGGGCCCTGCTCGACGCCTTCGGCGGCGCTGCGAAGGTTCCTGCGGCGACGCGCGAGCGCCTGCGCCTTCTCGCCGGCGGGCTTGCCTCGCCGGCGGCACTCAGACTCGAAAGATTGCGACTCGGCGCGTCCCTGGCCGGACTCGTGACCTGCGGCTGCAAACGCATCGAAACCGAAGCCGGCCTGGCGCTGGCCGTCGGCGTCACCGCCTCCGAGCTACGGCGCCTCGGCATCACCGTACCGAAGGAAGAGCTGCGCACTCCTACGGTGCAGACAGTTACGCCCTCCCCCGCTGCCGCTGCGGATGGCCAGATCGAATCAGTCGGGCAAGCGCGCCGTGGCAATCTGCGCTTCCTCTGGGAGAGCGACCTCGACGGAACGCTGGTCAGCCTGTCGCAGGACTTTTCCGGGCTCGTCGGCCAGGACGCTGCAAAGGCGACGCAAGGACGTCGCTGGCAAGCCCTGCTGGCGGGTGACGTGCTCGATCTCGACGGCGACCTGGCCGAGCGACTCGCGACCTCCTCGACCTGGAGCGGCCGGGCCGTGCTCTGGCGCGTGTCCCCCGGCGAAGGCGCTCGCGTCGAGTTATCCGGCTTTCCGCTGTTCGACGACGAGCGCAACCCGGCCGGGTTCCGCGGCTTCGGCCTGGTCCGCTCGCCCGCCAACGAGGCATTTCCGGAACGCGAGGCTCCGGAAGAGGAGACCTCCCCGACAGCGCCGGAGACCGAAGCCGCCGATATGGAGCTTCAGGCGGCCGCGGTCACGGAAGAGCCCGTGCCCGCACCCGCTTCCGACGAGATTGTCGAAGCTGAGCCTGCCGAGCAGGCTGAAGCCGACGCCAGCGAGGACCAGGCCGAAGGGCACAGGCCGGCTGAGTCGGCTGCACCGCTAGAACCTGAAGAGGCAGATGCCGAGCCCGCGGCCTCGGATGACGAGGCTGCGCCGGCGCGAGCCGAAGACGGCGACGATGCGCCGGAGGCCAGCGAGCCGCCGCAGCCCGCTCCCGCAGCGCCGCCGGCCAATGTCGTGCCGCTGCGCAACGGCCATCTGGCGGCCGTGCGCCCGGTGCTGGAACCGTCCAAGACCCTGCTCTCCTCGGCCGAACGCAGCGCCTTCCGCGAGATCGCCAAGGCGCTCGGCGCCCGCATCGCCGGCGAAGAGGGCGAGCCCGGCGAGCCGCGCCTGCCGATGGCCGCTCCCCTGCGCGTGCGCGACAAGGAGGCAGGCGATACGAAGGAGCAGACTGCCGTCGCGGCGGAGGTGGCAGCGCCCACTCCGGCACCGGCTGCGCTGCCTGAGCCGCGCCCACGCGTCGCCAACGCCCACGCCGAGATCCTCGACCGGCTACCGATCGCGGTGCTGGTCAATCGCGACGAGACGGCGCTCTACGCCAACCGCACTTTGCTCGACCTGCTTGATTATGCCGATCTCGACGATCTCGCTGCGGCGGGCGGCGTCAGCAAGCTGATCAGGGGTCTTAGCCCCAGCAGCGACGGCGCGATGATCCTCATCGACCGCAAGGGCGGGTTGATCAGCGTCGACGGCCGGCTCTCGAGCGTGAGCTGGCAGGGCGAGCCTGCGACGCTGATGGCCTTCCGCAACAGCGTGGCGGGCGGCAACCTCAAGATGCTGACGCCCGAGGAAGCGGAGGAGCAGGAGCTCGCGGCCGAGTTCGCGGCAGAGGAGGAAGAGGCTTCGGCCCGCATCGAGCAGCTCCGGCTGGAAGGGCAGGCCAACGACGCTCGCGTCTCCGAGCTTTCGGCGATGCTCGACACCGCGACCGACGGCGTCGTCACCGTCGATGGGCGCGGGCGCATCCTGTCGCTCAACAAGAGCGCCGAGGCGCTGTTCGGCTACGATCAGCGCGAGGTCGCCGGCGAGCTCTTCACCCTGCTGTTCGCGCCGGAAAGCCATTCGCCGGCGCTCGACTATCTCGATGGGCTGATCGGCGGCGGCGTCGCCTCGCTGATGAACGATGGCCGCGAGGTCGTCGGCCGCGTGCGCCAGGGCGGGCGCATCCCGCTGTTCATGACCATGGGCCGCATCGCCGAGGGGCCGGACAGCAAGTTCTGCGCCGTGCTGCGCGACATCACCGCCTGGAAGAAGACCGAGGGCGAGCTGGTCGAGGCGCGCAAGGCAGCCGAGAAGGCGAGCGCCCAGAAATCCGACGTGCTCGCCAAGATCAGCCACGAGATCAGGACGCCGCTCAACGCGATCATCGGCTTCGCCGAGGTGATGGCCGAGGAGCGCTTCGGCCCGATCGAGAACGAGCGCTACAAGGAATATCTGCGCGACATCCACCAGTCCGGCGGCTACGTGATCAGCCTCGTCAACGACCTGCTCGACCTCGCCAAGATCGAGGCCGGCAAGCTCGACCTCGATTTCGGCAGCGTGAACCTCAACGAGATCGCGCTCTCGGCGGTCAACCTGCTGCAGCCGGAGGCGCAACGCGGCCGCGTCGTGCTGCGCTCTGGCCTTGCGCCGAAGCTGCCGCCGGTCGTCGCCGACGAGCGCTCGCTGCGCCAGATCGTGATCAACCTCCTCTCCAATGCGGTGAAGTTCACCGATGCCGGCGGGCAGGTGATCGTCTCGACCGCGCTCGGCGACCAGGGCGAGGCGATCCTCAGGGTCCGCGACACCGGCATCGGCATGGACGACGACGAGATCAAGCTGGCGCTGGAGCCGTTCCGGCAGGTGCCGACGACGCGCAAATCGGGCGGCACCGGCCTCGGCCTGCCGCTGACCAAGGCGCTGGTCGAAGCCAACCGGGCGGCGCTCTCGATCACCAGCGTCAAGAAGGAAGGCACGCTGGTCGAGGTCACCTTCCCGCCGCAGCGCGTGCTGGCGAGCTGAGATCAGCCGCCGAGCGCGTGCCGGTAGAGGTTGCGTTTCAGCTCTGGAACATAGCGTTCGACGATGAAACCGGCCTTCTCCAGAACGCGGCAGGAGCCGGTGTTGTCCGGCTTGGCGAAGGCTCGCAGCTCCGGCAGATGCAGCCGATCGCGCGCCTCGGCGACGCTCGCCGCCGCGAGTTCGCTGGCGTAACCCCTGCCCCAGGCCGAGGGCGCGAACCAGTAGCCGAGCTCGACGCCCCAGCCCGGATCGAACGGATCCTCGAACAGCCCTCCCCAGCCGATGATCGCGCCGTCGGCCCGGTTCCGGATGGTCCAGGGCGCATAGCCGAGCCGGCGACGCTGCCATTCATGCCCGGCGACATGGCGGCGGCAGGCGCGCAGCGTCGCGACATGGGTGGTGTGCCGCATCGCCTGCGCGTCGCCGAGAAAGGCGAACAGGGCCGGCACGTCGGACGGCTTGGTCGGACGCAGCAGCAGCCGTTCGGTCAGGATATCCATGAGTGTCTTCAAGCAAGAACCGCGCCCGCCGGGCAAGGCGGACGCGGCATCTTCCGCTAGAGCAGCGTCCCGCCGAGGATCAGGGCGGCGATGCTGAAATAGATGACCAGGCCTGAGACATCGACCAGGGTCGCGACGAAGGGCGCCGAGGCGCTGGCCGGGTCGAAGCCGAGCCGGGTCAGAATGAAGGGCAGCATCGACCCGGTCAGCGAGCCGAAGGTGACGATGCCGATCAGCGCCACGCCCACCGTCGCCGCGACCAGCAGCCAGTGCTCGCCGTAGTCGTAGAAGCCGAGCTTCTGCCAGATCACCACGCGCACGATGCCGATCGTGCCGAGAATGGCACCGAGCGTCATGCCGGTCGGCAGTTCGCGCAGCGCGACGCGCCACCAGTCGCCGAGCCTGAGCTCGCGCAGTGCAAGCGCCCGGATGATCAGCGAGGTCGCCTGCGAGCCGGAATTACCGCCCGAGCTCATGATCAGCGGGATGAACAGCGTCAGCACGATCGCCTTTTCGAGCTCGCCTTCGAAATACTGCATCACCGAGGCGGTCAGCATCTCGCCGATCAGCAGCACGCTGAGCCAGCCGGCGCGCTTGCGGATCATGGTGAGGAAGCTGATCTGCTGGTAGGGCTCGCCCAGCGCCTCCATGCCGCCGAGCTTCTGGACGTCCTCGGTGGTCTCGTCGACCATGGCGTCGATGACGTCGTCGACGGTGACGATGCCGAGCACGCGGCGGTCCTCGTCGACCACCGGCACGGCAAGCAGATTGTACTTGGCGATCAGCCGCGCCACCTCCTCGCGATCGGTCGTGGGCGAGACGCTGACCGGTTCGCGCCGGCCGGCCGCCGAGCCGACGAACGCATCGAGATCGCCCGAGATCAGCCGGCGCAGCCCGACCGCCTGCTGCAGCGTCCGCGTCGCGGGATCGAGCACGTAGATCGCATAGACGGTCTCGCGGGTGCGCTCGACGGTGCGGACATGCTCGAGCGTCTGCGCCACCGTCCAGTCGGCGGGGACGCTGACGAACTCGGTGGTCATGATCGCGCCGGCACTGTGCTCGGGATAGGCGAGCAGCGAGGCGAGTGCCGCCTTGGTCTCGCGGTCGAGCCGCGCGACGAAACGATGCCGCTCCGGTTCGGAGAGGTCGTTGCGGAAGATGTCGGCGATCCGGTCGGACGACATGCCCTGGATGAAGCCGACGGCGCGATCGAGCGGCAGCGCCTTCAGGATGGCGCCGGGCTCATGCAGCTCGGGCTGGTCGAGGACATCGACCGCGCGCCCCTTCGGCAGGTTGAGCAGCACGTCCGCGGCATAGGCGGGCTCGTGCTCGTTGAGCCTTTCGACGATATCGGCGACATGGGTGCGCGCCAGCGTGGCGGCAAGCGCCCCGGCCGGGAGATCGACGGCAGGCAGGATTTCGGTGACAGCGGCGTTCATGGCTCGCTTCCTTCTCGGTTTGGCCGTCATGCGGCCAGACCGGAGCGAGCCTACCGGTTAAGGATCAGGCGCCCGGGCGAGCCGAGGACGGCAAGGACTGTCGACTGGGACTGTCGCTTGGCATGGGGGTCATGGGTTCCTGTGAAGTTGCCGCCCGGGCCAAAGCGCGGATCGGCGAACGAGGGCGCACATGCGCCTCGCGACGGGCGCCGTCAAGTCAAAATCCGACAAGGCGAGCGAGCACCCAAGCGCAAGGCCAGACCGGCGGCGCCGCGCCTTTGCCCGGATCGCAAGCCGGCCTGCCTCCGGGCTCGATGTGATCCGCGGATGAGGACGGCGTCGTTGCCTGCCGCGGTCGTCATGGTACAGTCGACTGCTGGCCTTTCCGGCGGATGCTCACCTGTTCGAGCGTGCCTGCTTGGGGCACGGATGCGGAATTTCGGCTGATCAATATATTCTGAAGCGGGACCGGCGCCCCCTGCCGCCCTGACTGTTTCTCGGCGCCATGCCTGGAGGTCGTCATGATCAATGCCTGGGCCGTCACGACGAAGAACAACAAAGCCAACGAATTTGATTGCGACTACGTCTTCAAGCCGGGCGGCAGGCGGATACAGAAGGCCTACGGGAAAGGCTATTCCGAATTCAGCAATGGCCTGCCATATCCAGCCAACAAAAAAGACCTTCTCGAAGTCATAAACAAGCAAGTAGGCGGGAACCTCGATCTTTTTGCCTATTTCGGACACGGCTACAATACGCAGCTCGGCGGCCACATCCTGAGCAAGACCGACATCAACGAGCTGGCCGATGCGATCAAACCGAAAATGAAGCCAGGCGGCAGCATCATCTTCTACTCCTGCCTCGCCGGCTCATCCGGCGGGTTCACGACGATGCTGCTCGACCGGATCGGCCTCGGTGTCTGGATCTATGGGCACACGACCTCCGGACATTCATTCACGAATCCGGACGTCAGCGAGGTTCACAACGGCGATGGCCCCAGGTTCAAGCTGTTCAGCAATGTGGTCGGGCAGGACCTGCGGGCGGCGTGGGCAGAGTCGCTGGCCAAGACCGATATGTGGCTGCGCTTTCCGCTCATGCAGCATGCCGACATCGTCAAGGAGCTGAACGCAATTCGGCTCGTCGGAACCTGGTCCGTTCCCGGCGGCGGCACCTATACGTTCGACTGGCCGGTCACGAACGGCGAGTACGATAGCGACGAGTCCATTTGCGTGAACCCTCAGGGCACCGTCCGCGATCGCTCCGGCAAGGTCGGCTCATGGGAGATGGACGACGAACTCGTGCTGTCCTGGGGAGGCCTATCCCGGGAATACTGGTCGATGCCCCTCAATCCGAGCGCCCAGCGTATCAAAGGTGCGGCAGGAGTCGCTAAAAGGCTGTCCAGGGGGAAATTCGGGAAGACCCAAGGATAATGGAGCCTGCCGGCGCTCGCGACCCACCTCTCGACAGGCACCGTGATATTTTCAGCATTCGCACCGTGTCCGATGTCAGACTCGTGCGCGTTCCAGAATCAGAGCACTAAAGGCCCTGTCCCAGCCCCGTACCGGCGAGTATCCGCATGCAGTTCGCGCTCAGCGAGGAAGAAGAGCTCATCCGCGAGAGTGCCCGCAAGCTCGCGAGCGAGCGGCTGGCACCTCTGGCCGAACGGCTCGACCGCGGCGAAGGCAGGGCGGAATTCCTCGCCAATCTGAAGCTGCTCGCCGAGAACGGCTTCATGGCGCTCAACATCCAGGCCGGCTTCGGTGGCACGGAGGCCGGCACCGTCGCCTTCGCGCTGGCGCTGGAGGAACTGGCGGCGGCCTGCGCCTCGACCGCGGTCACCACCTCGGTCACCAACATGGTCGGCGAGGTGATCCAGGCGGTCGGCACCTCCCGGCAGCAGGCCGACCATCTGCCCAAGCTCGCCGATGGCCGTTATCCCGCCGGCGCCTTCTGCCTGACCGAGGCCGGGGCGGGCTCCGACCCTGCCGGCATGAAGCTGCGCGCCCGGCGCGACGGCGATGCTTACGTGCTCGACGGCCAGAAGATCTTCATCACTTCCGGCGAATATGCCGGGCTCTTCGTCGTCTGGGGCGTGACCGCCCCCGATGCGCCAAAAGGCAAGGGCATCTCGGTCTTCCTGGTGCCGGCCGATACGCCCGGCGTCAGCGTCGGCAAGGCCGAGAAGAAGATGGGCCAGACCGGCTCGGCGACGAACACGATCCATTTCGACGGGGCGCGTGTCCCAGCCGCCAATCTGATGGGCAAGGAGAATGACGGCTTCCGCGTCGCGGTCGGCGAGCTCGCCGGGGGGCGCATCGGCGTCGCCTCCGTCTCGCTCGGCATCGCCCGCGCCGCGATGGACGCCGCCAAGTCCTATGCCCGCGAGCGCAAGCAGTTCGGCCAGGCGATCTCCGAGTTCCAGGGCCTGCAATGGCTGATCGCCGACCGCGAGCTCGACCTGCACGCGGCGCGCCTCCTGATCCTCGACGCGGCGGCGAAGAAGGATCGCGGCGAGCCCTTCGCCAAGGAGGCCTCGATGGCCAAGCTCTTCGCCTCGGAAGCGGCGCATCGCTGCACCGACGCGGCGATCCAGATCCATGGCGGCGCCGGCTATTGCCGCGACTTCCCGGTCGAGCGCTATGCACGCGATGCCCGCATCACCCGGATCTACGAGGGCACTTCCGAGATCCAGCGGCTGATCATCGCACGCGAGACCTTGCGCCAGCTCGGCTGAGCTTCCCAGATCATCGCGCGTCTGAACGGACGCGGCCACGATGATCTAGCACATTGTTATCGCATCGGATTTGTCCGAAAAGTGGATTCCACTTTTCGGTCCGATGCTATAGAATTTTCTTCTCCGCATCCGCCGGATTCGGAGCCCCTTCCCGCTCGCCGGAAACCTGCCCATGTCCCTGACCATCTATGGCTGCTATCGCTCGCGCGCGACGCGCAATGTCTGGCTCGCCAACGAGCTCGGCCTCACCTTCAAGCATGTGCCGGTGATCCAGGTCTATCGCGTGCCCGACCCGAAGGCCGCGGATGCGCCGATCCACACGCGCAGCGCCGAGTTCATGGCGGTCAATCCCAACGGCCATGTTCCCTCGATCGACGATGACGGCTTCGTCCTGCACGAATCGCTGGCGATCAATCTCTACCTCGCCCGCAAGCATGGCGGACCGGTCGCGCCGAAGGATGTGCAGGAGGAAGGCCTCGCCGCGATGTGGTCGCTCTGGGCCGCGACCGAGTGCGAGACCAACGCACTCAACCTGACCTATCATCTCGCCGCCTATCCGGCGGAGAAGCGCGACCCCGCTATCGTCAGCAAGGCGCTCGAGGCGCTGGCCGCACCGTTCGCGGTGCTCAACAAGACGCTGGCGGAAGGCGGCGGCTATGTCATGGGCGGGCGCTTCACCGTCGCAGACATCAACACCGCCGAGGTCATCCGCTACGCCAAGCCGGCGGCGCAGCTCTTCGACGCCGCCCCGAACGTCAAGGCCTGGCTCGACAAGCTGCACCAGCGCCCTGCTTTCAAGGCGATGTGGGCGTTGCGCGAGGCTGAGCCTGCCTGAGCAGGCGGAAATCGGGTGGCCGGGCCCGGCCCGGCCACTTACTGACGCAGGATGACCCGCCCTGCGAGGACAAGTTCCGCCATGACCCAGCCGACCTCCGCCGCATCGCTGCGCATGGGCCCGACCGAGTGGCTCCTGCTCATCGCCCTCTCGATCCTGTGGGGTGGCTCGTTCTTCTTCAACAAGCTGACCGTGGCGGAGTGGCCACCGTTCGCCGTGGTGCAGGTGCGCGTCGGCCTGGCGGCGCTGGCGCTGCTGCTGGTGGTCCGGATCACCGGGCAGTCGATGAATGTGGGACGCAGCCTCTGGCTCGCCTTCTTCGGCATGGGCATCCTCAACAACCTGATCCCCTTCAGCCTTTTTCTCTGGGGCCAGCAGCAGATCGCCAGCGGCCTCGCCTCGATCCTGAATGCGACCACGCCGATCTTCTCGGTGCTGGTGATGCACTGCTTCGCCAATGAGAAGGCGACCGGGTTGAAGCTCGGCGGGGTGCTCGCCGGTCTCGTCGGCGTCGGTATCCTGATGGGGCCCGATGCGCTCGGCGGCCTCGGCTCCAACCTCGCAGCCCAGCTCGCCTGCGTCCTAGCGGCGGTCTCCTATGCCTTCTCCGGCCTGTTCGGGCGGCGCTTCCGCGGCATGTCTCCGCTCGTCGCCGCCACCGGCCAGCTCTCCGCCTCGACGGTGATGATCGTCCCGATCGCCTTCGTGCTGCATCCGCCCTGGACGCTGCCGGTGCCTTCGCAGCAAGCCATTCTCGCGGCGATCGGCCTGGCGCTGATCTCGACGGCGCTGGCCTACATCATCTTCTTCCGGATCATGCGCGCCGCCGGGGCGAGCAATGTCATGCTGGTGACCTTCCTGATCCCGGTCAGCGCCATCCTGCTCGGCTCCGGCCTCCTGGGCGAGGCGCTCCTGCCACGCCATTTCGCCGGCATGGCCGCGATCTTCGTCGGGCTCGCCCTGATCGACGGCCGCGTCGCCGGCTTGTGGAGCGCAAAGCAAGCCGACGCCCCGACGGCTTGACCGAAACCGGGCCGGCACGCACAAGCTGCCGAGATTCGATCGGCGCGACAGGCCGGGCGCGGCGGCGCTCCCCTGTGGACGCGGCTCGCGCGATGACGAGCTTTGTTGCCAAAAAATTATGAATTGCTCTAGGGTCGCAAAACCAGCGGATGACGCTAAAGGGCATAAGCGAAACGACTGGCAGATATCACAAAAAGCGATACGCCAGAGGGGAGCGCGACAACCATGGATTTGCGGCAACTGCGATGTTTCATCGCGGTGGCGGAAGAGCTGCATTTCGGCCGGGCGGCCGAGCGGCTCGGCCTTGCCCCGCCAGCGCTTTCGCGCCAGATCAGCGCGCTCGAGGACGAGCTCGGCGTCAGCCTTTTGACCCGCACCACCCGGCAGGTCGCGCTCACGCGCGCCGGACTGATCATGCTGGAAGAGGCCAAGGCGATCCTGGTGCGGATGGAGCGGGCCTCGCGCTCGGTGCGCGAAGCGTCGCTCGCTTCCAGCAAGGTGCTGCGCGTCGGCGCGATCGACGCGGCCTCGTCGAGCTTCGTGCCCGAGGCGCTCGTCACCTTCCGCTCGCGCCATCCCGGCATCGAGATCAAGTTCGTCGAGGCGATGACGGCGCCGCTGGTGCAGATGCTGGAGGCCGGCAAGCTCGACCTCGCGCTGCTGCGCCCGCCGCGCAAGCCGACCGACTGCGCCTTCGAGATCCTGCGCGTCGAGCGGCCGATCGTGGTGCTGAGCGAGAGCCATCCGCTCGCCGCGCGCGAATACCTGACCATGCAGGACCTGATCAGCGAGCCCTTCGTGGTGCCCTCGAAGCGCATCCGCCCCTTCGCCTACGACCTGGTCATGGCCTATTTCGAGAGCGTCGGCGCGGTTCCAAACGTCACCATCGAGGCGACCGAGAAGCCGGCGATGATGTCGGCGGTCGCGGCCGGGCTCGGCATGGCGCTGGCGCCGGACTGGGTTTCGCGGCTGAGCTTTCCGGGCGTCACCATGCGGCGCCTGCGCGGGGCGCTGCTCGATCCGCCGCCGCCCGGCGCGCTGGTCGGCGTCGCCTGGCGCCCGCACCAGAAGCTCGCCGCCCGCGACGATTTCCTCGCCATCCTGCGTGAGAGCGTGACCCTGCTCGACGAGGGCCACGTCCTGCCGTTCAACGCCAACGGGCGCGGCCGCAAGCCCGCCGCGCGCACAGCAACCACCCGAGCCGGAGGACATTGATGAGTCTGAACAAGATCGAGGCCGCGCGAGGTTGGCGCGTCCGTTCGACACAGGATCTGGCCGCCGGCCTGTTCATGATCGCACTGGCCGGGCTGGCATTGCTCCTGTCGAGCGACCTTCCGACCGGGACGCTGCGCCAGATCGGCCCGGGCATGCTGCCGAAGGCCTTCGCCTGGATCTGCGCCGGGCTCGGCGCGATGCTCGCCTTCAACTCGCTGCGCTACAATGGCGAGAAGCTCGCCGGCTGGTCCTGGCGCGGCGTCATCTTCGTGCTCGGCGCGGCGGTCGTCTTCGGCCTGACCATCCGTGGCTTCGAGATCGGCCCGCTCAAGGTGCCGCAGCTCGGTATGCTCGTCTCCGGCCCGCTCGTGGTGATCATTTCCGGCCTCGCGGCGGAAGATGTGAAGATCAAGGAGATCGTGATCTTCGCCATCGCCATGACGATCGGCTGCGCCCTGATGTTCAAGTACGCGCTGGGTCTGCCGATCCCGCTGGCGCCCTGGCTGCTGGGAATCTGATCCATGAGTGAGATGCTCGCACACCTCTCGCTCGGCTTCGGCGTCGCGCTGACACTGAAGAACATCGCGCTCTGCTTCGTCGGCTGTCTGGTCGGCACGCTGATCGGCGTGCTGCCCGGCGTCGGCCCGGTCGCCACCATCGCCATGCTGCTGCCGATCACCTTCGGGCTCGACCCGGTCGGCGCGCTGATCATGCTCGCCGGCATCTATTACGGGGCGCAATACGGCGGCTCGACCACGGCGATCCTGGTCAACATCCCCGGCGAGGCGACAGCCGTCGTCACCACGCTCGACGGTCACCAGATGGCCAAGCAGGGCCGCGCCGGCGTCGCGCTCGGCACCGCCGCGATCGGCTCCTTCGTCGCCGGCTGCGTCGCGACCGTGATCATCGCCGCGCTCGGCGCGCCGCTGACCAAACTCGCACTGCTGTTCGGCCCGGCCGAGTATTTCTCCCTGATGGTGATGGGCCTGTGCTTCGCGGTCGTGCTGGCGCGTGGCTCGATCCTCAAGGCCTTCTGCATGATCATGCTCGGCCTCCTGCTCTCGACCGTCGGCACCGACCTGGAGACCGGCCAGGAGCGCATGACCTTCGGCTTCCCGCCGCTCTCCGACGGCGTCGACTTCGCCGTGCTGGCGATGGGCGTATTCGGCTTCGCCGAGGTGCTGCGCAACCTGGAGACCCCGGAAGCGCGCGACGTGGTCAAGTCGAAGATCGGCCGGCTGCTGCCCGACTGGAACGACATCAAGCAATCGGCGGCGCCGTGCCTGCGCGGCACCTTCATCGGCGGCATCCTCGGTATCCTGCCCGGCAACGGCGCGGTGCTCGGTCCGTTCGCGAGCTACACGATCGAGAAGAAGCTGGCGAAAGATCCCTCGCGCTTCGGCAAGGGCGCGATCGAGGGCGTGGCGGGGCCGGAATCGGCCAACAATGCCGGCGCGCAGACCGCCTTCATCCCGCTGCTCACCCTCGGCATCCCGCCGAATGCGGTGATGGCGCTGATGGTCGGCGCGATGACCATCCACGGCATCATCCCCGGCCCGCAGGTCATGACCAAGAACCCCGACCTGTTCTGGGGCATGATCGCCTCGATGTGGATCGGCAACCTGATGCTGCTGATCATCAACCTGCCGCTGGTCGGCGTCTGGGTGAAGCTGCTGCAGGTGCCCTACCGCCTGATGTTCCCGGCGATCCTGATCTTCTGCTCGATCGGCATCTACTCGGTGAACAACCAGCCGGTCGACGTCGCCTTCACCGCGCTGTTCGGCCTGTTCGGCTACCTGCTGATCAAGCTCGGCTTCGAGCCGGCCCCGATGCTGCTCGGCTTCGTGCTCGGCAAGCTGATGGAGGAGAAGCTCAGGCAGGCGCTGATCATCTCGCGCGGCTCGTTCATGACCTTCCTCGAGCGGCCGATCTCGGCCGGCCTGCTGCTGGTCGCCGTCATCATCCTCGTCATCGCGCTCCTGCCGTCGATGTCGAAGAAGCGCGACGAGGTCTTCACCGAATGACGGGGTTGCCTGGCGCCTTCGCGCCGGCATCCTCCCCGCATCGTCTCAAGGGAGAGAGATTGATCATGAAGAAGCTCATACTCGGTCTTGCCGCGGCGCTCGCTCTGGCGCTGCCGGCGCAGGCCCAGTCCAAGTATCCGGAGCGGCCGATCACCATGATCGTGCCCTTCGCCGCCGGCGGGCCGACCGACATCATCGCCCGCATCGTCAGCGAGAGCATGTCGAAGACGCTCGGCCAGCAAATCGTGGTCGAGAACGTCGCCGGTGCCGGCGGCACCACCGGCATCGCCCGCGCGCTCTCGGCAGCGCCGGACGGCTACACCATCGCGATGGGCCATCTGGGCACCTTCTCGGCGGCCCCGGCGACCTATCCCGGCCTGAAATACGACCCGATCAACGGGATGCAGGCGATCGGCCTCGCCGGCGGCACGCCGATCCTGATCGTCGCCAAGAAGGCCTTCGCGCCGAAGGACCTGAAGGAGTTCGTCACCTATGTGAAGGCGAACACCGACAAGGTGAACGAGGCCCATGCCGGCGTCGGCTCGGTCTCGTGGACGACCTGCACCCTGCTCAAGGGCCAGCTCGGCGTGCCGAAGCTGAACTCGGTCGCCTATCGCGGCACCGGTCCGGCGCTGAACGACCTGGTCTCCGGCCAGATCGATTTCATGTGCGACCAGATCGTCAGCGTCTCCGAGCAGGTCAAGGCCGGCACGATCAAGGCTTACGCCATCGCCTCGGCGCAGCGCTCGCCGGCCCTGCCCGACGTGCCCACCACCACGGAAGCGGGGCTGCCGGAATACCAGATCGAGGCCTGGAACGGCATTGCCGCGCCGAAGGGCATGCCAAAGGAAGCTGTCGACAAGCTGGTCGACGCGCTCGGCAAGGCGCTCGACGACGAGACCGTCAAGAAGCGCCTGCTCGACCTCGGCACCGTGCTGCCGACCAAGGAAGAGCGCACCCCGGCCGGCTTCGCCGCAATCGTCAAGCGCGACGCCGACAAGCTCTCACCGGTGCTCGCTGCTGCGCCGAAGCAGTAAGCGGCAAGACGCATTCGCCCAAGGACGGCGGGCCGGCGGCCCGCCGTTTTCTTTTGGCCACGACACATTACGATACCGGCATGCGCCGCATTACCCTGCCCGTCTCGCCCATCTCCGCCGAAGCCTTCGCTCCTTATGGCCGCGTGCTGTCTCCTGCCGGAGCGCGTGACACCGGCCGCGAGGGCTACGACATCTGGATCCAGCCCTTCGCCACGCAGAGCCCGCCGCGGCTGCAGATCGTGCGCTATCACGCGCGGCCGTTCATCGTCGCACTGGTCGAGCGGCATCTGCATGTCACGGAATCCCGCCAGCCGCTCGGCGGCCCACCCGCCATCATCGTCGTCGCCGAACCGTCCGAGACGCCACCGGCGCCCGAGGCGCTGCGCGCCTTCCGGCTCGACGGTGAGGGCGTGCTGTTCCACCGCGGCACCTGGCACGCGATCGACGCCTATCCCGAGCGCGGCAGTCATGCCGACTTCCTGTTCCTGTCGGAGGAAGCGACGGTGAACGAGCTGTTCGACAACCCCGGGCGGGCGCCTGAACGGACACAGGTCCATGATTTTCGAACTGCCGGCATCGAGCTCGTGATCGAAGCCAATGCATTGATCGACAAAGCGATTTCATAGAGAACGTTTACAGTCGTTCATAGCTCGTGACCGCGGAAGCGGAACCGTAGGGGGCGCTTTCCCGTTCCTTTCTCGAGGTTCCCCCTCTGAAAGGAGAACGGTCATGTTCAAGAAACTTGCTCTCGTTACCGCCCTCATTGTGGTTCCGGCCGCGGCCTTCGCCCAGAACCCCGAGGGCGCTCAGGGTGGCGCAGCCAGCGGTATCGTCGGCGGCGCGACCGCTGGTGCTGTCGGCGGCGCTGTGGTCGGTGGCCCGGTCGGTGCAGTCGTCGGCGGTGTCGGCGGTGCTGTGGTCGGCGGCGTGACCGGCGGCATCATCGGCGACAACACCCCGCGCTTCCGCAGCTATGTGGTCGAGCAGCGCGTACCGTCCTACACCTATGCCGAGCCGGTCGTGGTCGGCACCGTACTGCCGCAGCGCGGCGTGGTCTATCGCGAGGTGCCGGCCGAGTTCGGCGAGCGCGCCAGCGGCTATCGCTATACGGTGGTGAACAACCGCGCCGTGCTGGTCGAGCCGCAGACCCGCCGCGTGGTCCAGATCATCGAGTGACGCATAAGGCACTCGACCAGGCCCGCCCCGGCAACGGGGCGGGCCTTTTTATGGCCCTTCATCAGCGCCTGAGCGCCAGTCCAACGCCACTCAGCGTCAGCGCGAATGCAATCAGTTGCCGCATCCCCAGCGCGTCCCCGAGCAATGGGACGGCCGACATCGTTCCGACGATCGGGACGATCAGCATGCCGGTCGCAGCGGCAGAAGCGGGCAGGCGCTTGAGCGCGGCGAACCAGGTCAGATAGCACAGCGCCATCGGGCCTATCGCCATATAGGCCAGGCCATAGAGACCCGGGCGCGACAGCGCGAGGACATCCGGACGCTCCAGGAACAGGCCGAGCACCACCATGGGCAGACAGCCGAGCGCCACCTGCCATGCCGTCAACGCGGCAAAGGGCATGGGAATGGGCTTGCGGGCCGTGACCGTGCCGATGGCGAAGAGGATCGCGGCCGCGAGCGCGAACAGGATGCCCGGCAGCTTGCCGGCAGCGAGATCGGGGCCGCCCATCAGCACGCAGACGCCGCCAATGCCCAGCGCCAGTGCCAGCAGGCTGCGACGGTCGGGCCGCTCGCCGAGCAACGGCCAGGCGATCAGCATCGCCCAGATCGGCATGGAATAGGCGATCAGCGCCCCTTCCGAAACCTTGAGCCAGTTCAGCGACAGGGCGGTGAAGCCCATCCAGGCGAAGACATTGATCCCGGCGGCGACGACGAGGCGCAGCCAGGCTTCGCGCGGCACGGTGAAGCGCTCGCCCCGGACCAAGGCGATCCCGGCCAAGGCCGTTGCGCCGAGCAGCCCGGCGACTCCGCGCGCGAAGAGCGGCGGCCAGTCCTGCAGGACGAATTTGAGGACGGACCAGTTCAGCCCCCAGCCAATTGCCGTGGCCAGCAGAAGAAGGTGGCCGAACTGCCGATCAGTGACCTCTGGTGCTGCTGCCGAACTGCTCATGGTCCCGGCCTGCCGCTCAGCGGTGCCCGGCTTTCAGAGCCTGGTCGAGATCGGCGTAGAGGTCGTCGATGTCCTCGATACCGGTCGAGAGACGCAGCAGATCGGGCGGACAGGGCGAGCCGGCGCCCTCGATCGAGGCGCGGTGCTCGATCAGGCTCTCGACGCCGCCGAGCGAGGTGGCGCGCTTGTAGAACTCGACATGAGCCGCCGTGGCGACCGCCGCCGCCTCGCCGCCGGTGACCTGGACCGAGAGCATGAAGCCGAAGCCGCCTTCCATCTGCCTGGCGGCGATGTCGTGGCCGGGATGCTGCGGCAGGCCGGGATAGAGCACGCGCGAGACCAGCGGGTGAGCCGAGAGCCTCGTCGCCAGCGCCATGGCCGAGGCCGACTGGCGGTCCTGGCGGAGATGGAGCGTGCGCATGCCGCGCATCAGCAGATAGGCCTCGAACGGGCCGAGA
>Ga0102589_1002519_pt1 | contig 20974 bp, 19 predicted proteins | sample AraplaMF_Col_mLB_FD_76858 | JGI IMG/M metagenome (GOLD analysis project Ga0102589, IMG submission 76858) | Arabidopsis root microbial communities from the University of North Carolina, USA - plate scrape MF_Col_mLB | ecosystem: Host-associated > Plants > Roots > Endosphere | place: USA... | reverse complement strand
AACACCAAATGCTTTTGCCTCTTCTATAGTCATATCTCCAAGAGTAGGAACATGTCTTTTTAAATCAATCATGATATGACCTAAATAATTTGGTGCTCCACTTCTGTCTATATGCCCAACATAAACATATTCGTCTTCATAAATCCTTAACTCTGAAGCTTGAATGTTGCCAGCATGTTTATTGCAAACAAAACATTCTTCCATTAATCTCCACTCCTTTGTCAAAATTTCCGAAATTATAATACACCTATTAATAAATTGGGATATTTTCCGAACCAATAAAAAATAGAGTTACAAATTTCATATGATTTGCAACTCTATTTTAGTCAGTCTCTTTTCGAATTCCTAAAACTCATAATGGTAAGCAATTTTATAAAGCTCCAATAACTCTTCCTTTGTTGGAACCTTAGGATTATTTCCAGGGCTACCACTGGCAATTGCATCAGTTGCCATTTTCGGAATGGCCGCGTAAAAGGCTTGCTCATCAATACCCCATTGTTTTAAATTCCCTATATCCATTTTCTTGCACATTTCCTTAATCGAAACAATTGCTAAATCGGCAAGCTCTTCTTGAGATAACAATTCATTACCTTTATTGAAAAACTTACCCAGATCTGCTAGTCGATCGACACAAGCATCCTTTGAAAATTCTAATACTGCCGGCAAGAGCATGGCATTTGAAATACCATGAGGCACATGGAATAGCGCTCCTATTGGACGAGACATGCCATGTACTAAAGCGACAGAAGCATTTGAGAATGAAAGACCTGCTTGCATGGAGCCTAGCGACATCGCTTCCCGTGCATCAATATCGTTACCTTGCTCATAAACTTTTAAAATATTATTAACGATTAGCTCCATAGCTGATAATGCTAGCGCATTCGAATACGGATGTGCTAAACGAGATAAATAACTTTCAATGGCATGACTTAATGCATCGATACCAGTTGCCGCAGTGATGGAGGGTGGAGATGTGACCGTTAAAATCGGGTCAACAATAGCTATGTTTGGCATAAATGCGGGTTGCTTAATCATCATTTTCACTTCATTTTTCGTATTAGTAATGACGGTTGCATCCGTTGCTTCTGAGCCCGTCCCTGCAGTTGTCGGTATGGCGATATGCGGAATCGGTGCTTGCTCTGCAATTTTTGCCAGTTTCATATAATCACCAATGTAGCCACCATTCGTTGCGACTACTGCGATAGCTTTTCCTGTATCGATACAGCTCCCGCCACCGACGGAAATAATAAGATCACAGCCCTCAGACTGTAAAATATGAAGCCCCTCAGCTACATACGTATCCACAGGTTCCGTTGTTACGCCTAAATACGAAAATGTTTCCAATCCATTAGCTCTTAGGAAAGTGCTACATTGATCAACGAAGCCTAAGCGATCCATGATCGGATCACTAATGATAAGTGCTTTAGTCCCTAATTTTTTTGCATATACGCCTACTTCTTCAAAAGAATCTCGTCCATAAACGATTGTTCCTGGTGAATGAACTGTATAGATTGTTTTTGTTTGAATCATATTTCACCCTCCTAAGCTATTGTGCTGAATAACCGCCATCCAAAAGTATTGCTTGACCTGTTATACCCTTTGCCATATCACTAGCTAAATAAAGCGCAAGTCCTGTAACTTCCGATACATCTAGTAAGCGTTTTTGAGGAACGAGTGGATATAGTACCTGCTCAAGCACTTCTTCTACTTGAATTCCCCTTGTCTTTGCCAAACCCGTAAACTGATTACGCACTAATTCTGTATCGACATACCCTGGACAAATGGCATTTACGGTTATCCCCTCAGTGGCAACCTCTAATGCAGCAACTTTCGTTAAACCGACAAGCCCATGTTTTGCGGCATTGTATCCAGCTTTACCTGCAAACCCAATAACGCCATTAATAGATGCCATGTTAATAATGCGCCCAAGTTTATTTTTCTTCATATGTGGTAAAACATATTTCATTGCTATAAAAGGCGCGACAAGCATCACTTTTTGCATAGATTCGAAGATTTCAGTCGCAAAATCCTCTATAAGAGAAACATGCTGAAACCCTGCATTGTTAATTAAAACATCTATTGTCTTAAACTTTGTAACAGTAAAGTGAATCGCATCACATATCGCCTGTTCATTTGTAACATCGCATGTGTATGCAGTTAATTGAGGATTGTTGTTAATTGCCTCTGCTAAAAGCTGTTCATTCTTATCTGTTATAACTACATTCGCTCCCTGCTCAGCAAACGCTAATGCCATGGATAACCCGATACCACTAGCTGCCCCAGTAATAAAAACTGTTTTTCCTTCCACCTCAAATTCCTCCTACATTCCTAGTGAGAATAATATGATTGCGATTATCGTACCGATGATAGGTATAATGACGGTTAAGGCACCAAATGGCATATAAGCATCTTTATGCTTTTCATTGCATACAGAATTGATAGTTGTTACTACATAACCGCCATGTGGCAATGAATCGAGAGACCCCGACGCAATAGCAATTGTACGATGTAATGCCTCGGTATCAACTCCCATATCAATATAGTGTGGCGCAAGTAAAGGCATTGCAATTGTTTGACCACCCGAAGCCGAGCCTGTTAAACCAGCTATTACAGCAATGGCTAATGCACCGCCAATTAACGGACTTCCGGGAATATTAGTCATGACGTCAACAGTTGCCACAAATGACGGTGTAGCTTTTACCACACCTCCGAAACCAACCACTGCTGCTGTATTAGCTATAGCTACAACGGCACCCATAGCACCAGCTGCTAGTGTGGCACCGACAGATTTTGAATATTTATAGCTGACTAAATAAGCAGTAATACATCCACTCGTTAATGCCACAATTAAAGCTGAAGTTCCAAGAGAATTATGGAACACAAAGGAAATACTTAAAACTACTAATAGTGGTACAATACTTAAAATTGGACTCGGAAGCTTACGAGATTCATCAACTACTGGATCATTAGATCGTTCTATAAATACTTCTCCGCTTTTTACTGCACGTTTGATCATCCAATTTAGCCACAGTGAACCACCAATTGCCATAAAAATTGCAACAACTATACTTACTTCCCATCCAGCATATGGCGTTGTACCAAGGTATGGAATAGGAATCCAGTTTTGAATTTCCGGTGAACCTGCTGAGGTCATCGTAAAGGTTATAGAACCTAAACCAAGTGCAGCAGGTATAAAACGACGAGGAAAATTCGCTTGCTTGAATAAACTGATAGCCATTGGATATACCGAGAAGGCTACGATAAACACTGAGACACCACCATACGTTAGTACAGCTGCTGCAAGAACTACTGCATAGGCTGCATATTTCACGCCAATTTTTTTTACAATCCATTTAGAAACACTATCGGCCGCCCCAGTATCCTCCATTACCTTTCCAAAAATAGCACCTGCCATGAACATTAAATACCATGAACCAACGAATCCCGTAAACCCGTCCATATAACTTGTTAAGAAGTTAGCCTGATTCTCATCAGCTGTTTGTGGAAAAAATGCTAGACCATTCGTTACTGCCGCTATCAATGCCGTCAACGGCGCTGAAATCAGTAAATTTACGCCCCTCATCGTTAAATACACGAGTAAAGCTAAACTACCAAAAAGCCCAACGTATTCTAACATCCCATCCTCCTCATATTCTTTTTGAAAAAAGAGCTGCAAAAGAACACAGCTCTTCTATTTTTATTAGTCGTTATTACTTGGGAATGCAAACGTAGATGCTGTCGATACTTGACCTGTCATCCAACGCTCTGATATTGTTTTTGTTTTTGTAAAGAAGCGTGCCTGATCGGGACCAAACATATGCCCTTCACCAAAACGAGAGCCTTTAAATCCTGCAAAGTTATGGTAACCAACTGGAATAGGAATTGGTACATTCACACCAACCATCCCAACATCGATTTCTGTTGTAAATTTACGAGCTGCTAAACCGTCATTCGTAAAAATTGTTACTCCATTTCCAAGCTCGTGCTTATTAATAAGTTGGATGGCTTCATCTAATGAATCAACACGTACAACATTTCGAGCCGGACCGAATATTTCTTGTTCGTAAATTTCCATGCCTGGTTTTACGTTATCTAGCAATGTTGGCCCTACAAAGAATCCTTTTGACTCTTTGACAATATCGAGCTCACGACCATCACAAATAACCGTCGCACCTTCAGACTCGCCTCGTTTAATAGCAGCAATAATCGCTTCCTTCGATTGCTGTGAAATGACAGGGCCAAAATCTGTCTCTGGATCTTTATATGAACCTACCTTCAAGTTTGCGATTTTTTCCTTTAAGATTTCAACAAGACGATCTGCTGTATCCTTACCAACAGGCATAATCGTGGAAATGGCCATACAACGTTGTGAGGCTGCCCCATAAGCTGCTCCGATAAATGCATTTGCTACCTGATCAAGATCTGCATCAGGCATTACAACCATATTGTTTTTCCCACCACCAAGAGCTGTAACACGTTTACCGTATTTCGAGCCTGTTTCATAAATATATTGGGCAACTGGTGTCGATCCTACAAATGAAATTGCTTGTACAATCGGGTTCTCTAATAGTTCATTCACTGCATCTTTATCCCCGTTTACTACCGTCCAAATACCATCTGGTAACCCAGCTTTTTTCCAAAGCTCGCTCACATATAAGGCAGTCATAGGAACACGCTCAGAAGCTTTTAAAATAACTGCATTGCCGACAGCAATTGCCATACTAGTTTGCGCTAAAGGCACCATAATCGGGAAGTTAAATGGTGAAATAGCCGCTACAACACCTAATGGGTATTTTGCGGAGTAGGCATTAATATCACCGCCAACATTTACTGAATACTCTCCCTTCATTAAATGAGGTGCACCGATAGCTAAGTCAACAGACTCCAAACCACGTATAATTTCGCCTTTCGCATCCTCAATGGTTTTACCGCTTTCTGTACAAATAACTTGTAGAAGTTCCTCCATATTTTCAGTAATAAGATTACGGAACTTTAATACAATCTCAGCACGTTTAGCTACTGACGTATCTCTCCATTGTGGAAACGCTGCCTGTGCCTTATCGATTGCCTCTCTTGTTTCTTCTGCAGTTGCAAGTGGAACCTTGGCAATAACCTCACCCGTCGTTGGATTAAATACTGAACCGAAACGTCCACTTTTCCCTTCTACTAGTTCTCCACCAATAAAGTGTGTTAAAGTTTTAACCTCTTGTGCTGTTGTCATATTTTTAGTCCTCCTTTAAGATTGTTCAATTTTACAGTTTTCTTTTAGACTTAAATAAGTGGCAGACATATCATTTTCTCCATAGCCCTGCTGAGAAATATCACTATAAAGATCCACTAATTTTTCCCCGATTCGAAGTGGTACCCCTGCTTCATCTGCCATATTTTTTGCAAGCTTCAAATCTTTTAGTAATAGATTTGTAGAAAAACCTGGCTGATAGTTGTCGTTTTTCATGTATTCTAAATAATTGCGTTCATAAATACGGCTTTGACCATAACTATTACTTAATACTTCATACAGCGTATCTGCATGGATCCCCATCTTTTCACCAAGCAAAATTGTTTCAGCGACTGCTTCTGTATAAAATCCAATCATTAAATTATTGAGTAATTTTATACGTGTGCCTACACTTGGAGACGTACCAAGATGGTAAATATTTTTCCCTACTATTCGGAAAATTTCAGACCCAGTTTGATAATCCTCCTCTTTACCACCAACCATTATCGTAAGAGTTGCATTAATAGCACCTATAACGCCTCCACTAACAGGTGCCCCAAGATAACTTAATCCCAATGATTGTGCTTCCTTATGTAAGGAATCATTTAATTCGGGATTCACCGTACTAAAGTCTATTAATAAACTTCCTTTCTTAGCATGGTGCAATATACCCTGTTCAGATCCATATACTTGTTCTACTATTTGTGGTGTCGGTAAGCTAGTCATGATAATATCACTTTGCTCAGCAACTTCCTTTGCTGTTGCAAGTCCAACTCCACCTTCTTTTTTAAATTGCTCGATTGCTTGCGAATTAATATCAAAACCATAAACCTTATAGCCAGCTTTTAATAAATTTACTGACATCGGTAACCCCATATTGCCTAAGCCGATAAAACCTAATTTCTCCGTCATTATTGACCTCCCCTGCTTCTTGAAAATCCGAGAAACACTAGCCAACTCTACTCCTTTGTCGTAACATTAATAACAAAACATTAATTAACCGCAGTCATTGACCTCAGTCAATTAAATGATAATCAAACTAAATCCATTACGTCAACTAAAACAATTTATATTTTCAGATTATTTATAAGGTCATCTTAATATACTTAATTCGGAGGAATATGAGAACATGAATCCACTAACGAGCCGTCAAAAAAAGGCATTAGAAACACGGGGAAAATTACTTAAAACATCTTTAGATTTATTTAATAAACATGGATATGAGCATGTATCCATTGAACAAATTACGAAAGCATGCAATGTATCAAAAGGAACATTTTATACTTATTTCCCATCCAAGTACGATGTTATTTTAGAAAAATTTAAGGAACTCGACAGTTTTTATAGCACTGTAGAAAAAAATATCGACTCTTCTTTACCAGCAAGCGAAAAAATTTTAACGCTTTATCAAGAGCAAATGAAGTATTTAACGAATGTTGTGGGAAAGGATTTATTGCGCACAGTCTATACTGCGGCGATGACAAGTCAAGTGGAACAAGATCATTATTTAATTAGTCCACAAAGGGAAATATTCCAAATAATTAATACTTATTTAGAGGATGGCATTCGTCTTGGAGAATTTCGTCAAGATTTGCAGGTTACTCAAGTACAGGCTATTATCCAGCGTTGTATGCGTGCAAATGTCTATGATTGGTTAATTCATAATGAAGACTTCAATTTATCTGTGGAAATGGCGCAATTTACAGCTATTGTTTTAGATGGATTGAAAGCAGAAAAAAAATAGCCAACTTTTAGAAGGGGTTGCATAGAAAGCTCGGGTGAAGTCATTTTCTGATCAAGTTGTATTGGATCTCTATTCGGTCGGTCTTCCCACAGCCCTACAACAAAGTAGCACTTCATCAATTCTGATGAAGTGCTACTTTGTTCGTTGGCTTTAGCTAACAAAATATTTATTCACAATGGTTTCTACGGGTAATGGCCTGTTATATAAAAAGCCTTGACCTTTTTGGCATCGATGACGTTTTAGAAAATCAACCTGTGATGGTTCCTCGATTCCTTCAGCGACGACCTCTAATCCTAAATTATGGGACATTGAAATAATGGCTTTAATAATGGCTTCATTTTTATCATCTTTAGTTATATCCGCTATAAACGATTGGTCAATTTTTATAATATCTATCGGATAACGTTTTAAATAGCTTAAAGAAGAATAGCCTGTTCCAAAATCATCAACAGAAACATAAACACCTAGCTGCTTCAATTCGGTTAGAATTGAAAATGTTTCATGGACATTCGTCATGGAGCTTTCGGTAATTTCCACCTCTAATAATTCAGGTGGCACATTATATTTTTTCAAGGCCGCTTTAATTTTCCTAGCAAAGTTTTCTTTTCTAAATTGTTTTGGCGAAATATTGATGGCAATTCGTACTGGTCGATAGCCATTCATCTGCCACTCTTTTTGATAGCGACACACTTCGTCAATAATCCAATCACCGATTTCAATGATTAAGCCTGATGCCTCTGCTATAGGAATAAATTGTGCAGGAGATACAAAGCCAAATTTTCGGTTATTCCATCGTAATAAAGCCTCAAAGCTATTAATACTGTTATTCGTTAAATCCATTTGTGGCTGCAAATGAATACTTAGTTCATTAAATTCGATAGCACGACGTAAATGCGCCTCCATCAGTGCTTCATTTGGAAAAATTGTTGTCGTATCTTCACGATAGTAACGGTAGTGTGAACGACCATGGTCTTTTACAGAAAATAATGCTTTATCTGCTTTACGTATAAGTGTTTCTAAATCTTTGCCATCCGCTGGACTAAGGGAGATACCAATCGACACGCTAATAAAATATTCCTGTCCATCAATCATGAATGGCTGTTTTAATGCATCTAAAATAGCGTTAGCCGTCTGTTCAATTTTGTCGACGGTTGCATCTTTTAGAACAAAAATGAATTCATCGCTATTATAACGATAAAACGAGCATTTGGAGTAACATAGCTCACGAAGTCTTTGGCTAAACATTCGTATAAGTTCATCCCCCTTACTTTCGCCGAGGGATTCATTAAATTTTTTAAAACGATCAATATCCATTAAAATAATAGCTGCTTGCTTATTTTGCTTTTTATCATTTAAATGCTGAAGCCACTGTTCCTTTAAAGCCTTACGATTCCAAATACCCGTTAATTCATCCATTAATGCTAGGTAATAAAAGGCCTGATGATCATTCATAAATGACGTTGCGTCTTTCACAAATAAATGTACACCTATAATTTCACCATTAAAGTATGTTGGATGCGTTCTTAAATAAAATGGTTCTTTACTTAACAGTTGTTGTTTAAACAAGCACTTTGGCATACCAAATGCTGAGCCCTCAATAGTTTTTGCAAATAGTATTTTAAATTCGTCGATATACTTACTCTCTAATAATGAAAAAATATTTTGTCCGATCAAGCTTTGTTGTTCTTCTAACAAATAAGAAGTGGCAGCAACGTTTTGATGAATAATGCGCCCTTGTAAATCAACTGTTAACACCGGACATACGTGCTGTTCCACAAATTGCAAATAAGGTTCTACCTCATTCAGCTTCTCACGTAGAATAACTGCTACAACTGAATTTTCTAAGTGCTGTACACGAACAACAAATGTTTTTACTTTATGATTCGTACATACTTCTAGCCTTTGCTCTACATTCAATTCTTGTTGTACTATATTCGATAATTGTAGCCAACATTGCTCCGTAAAAAATTGTTCAGCGTTGGCGGCTTTCACATCTTGTAGCTCCATAAATGACGGTAGTTTATCGTTGAAATTAATGACTTCAAACGCTTTTGTATTCACTTTTCTCAAACATACGACCGCATCAAATGGATTAAGTTGTATGATTTGATGATAGTCTGCAAATTGCGCTACATTCTCTTTATATTTCTTCATTATATCCCTCACTAAGTAGCGTGTTTTGCTTATTCTTCGTCTAGCGTAGGTTTTAGTGCATCCTTTAGGAAAATTTCCTGACTATTAATTGGATCTTCACCACGATCAAATTCTTTGTAATGATATTTTCCATTGGAGTCTTGAATACGAGCTTTTGCTGTATCCTCAAGTTGTGTATTCATAATGTTAATAATACGAGCTTTTGCTTCGCTTGCATATACTGGGAATAATATTTCCACACGTTTAATCATATTACGAGTCATCATATCTGCCGAAGACAAGTAAACTTTATCTTCCCCATTATGATGGAACCAATAAATACGCGAATGCTCCAGGAAACGACCAACAATGCTCGTTACTGTTATGTTTTCACTAATTCCAGGGATGCCTGGTCTAATGCAACAAATACCACGAATGATCAGCTCTACTTTCACTCCTGCAATGGACGCCTCATACAGCTTCATCATTAAGTCTTTGTCCGTAAGTGAATTCATTTTAGCTCGAATAAAACCATTACCATGTTTCTTATGACATGCAATTTCCTCATCCATTAAGCGGATAAATTCATCTCGAATATCAAATGGGGCCACAACTAAATGATTAAAAGTTGGCTTCTCTGTATAACCACTTAAATAGTTAAAGAAGTTAGTGGCATCAATGCCAAATTCCTTATCTGTCGTTATGATACCCATATCTGTATAAATTTTTGCAGTTGCATCATTATAATTCCCTGTGCCAAGATGGACAAAACGCTCAATTTTTCCATTACGACGACTTACAACAAGCGTTATTTTCGAATGTGTTTTTAAGTTATTCATGCCGTAAATCACAAGGCAGCCAGCTTGCTCAAGTTGCTTTGCCCAAAGCACATTATTTTCTTCATCGAAACGTGCTTTTAATTCAACTAAAACTGTTACCTGCTTACCATTTTCTGCTGCAAGCTTTAAGGCTTGTATAATAGGTGAATTACCACTTACTCGATATAATGTTTGTTTGATTGCTAAAACGTTCGAATTAACGGCAGCTTCTGCAATAAAATCTACAATTGGCGCAAACGATTCAAATGGATGATGGAAGAAAATATCTTGTTGCAGCGCTTTTTCAAAAATATTTTCATCCGATTGCAAATCTAATGGTGGCTGTGGGATAAAGCTTTCATACTCTAAATGTTCTCGACCAACAGATATACCTTTTACAAAAGAGAACATAAATGTTAAATCTAGCGGTCCATCTATATGAAATACATCCGTTTCTTCAATTTCAAATTCCTCTAGTAAGTATGTAAGAACTTCCTCGCTCATCTCACCCTCACGAACTTCAAGACGACTGCCTACACCCCATTTACGTTTTTTCAGCTCTTTTTCGATTTCTACAAGTAAGTCTCTCGCACCTTCTTCATGAATCGTTAAATCAGCATTACGTGTCAAACGGAAAGCCTGAGCTGATTTGACACTGTACCCATAAAAGAGTTTTTCTATATGCGCTACAATCACGTCTTCTAATAAAACAATAACGGTCTCTCCGTCTGCTGATGGTACTTTAATATAACGATCTAAGACAGATGGAACTTGTACTATGGCTACCTTTTCATGATTCTCTAAGTCCACTTCATCTTGCTCTAATAAAACAAGTAAATTTAAAGTTTTACCAAGTAAAGTTGGGAAAGGACGGTACGCATCTACAGCTACTGGTGTTAACACAGGGAAGATCGTCTCTGCAAACATTTCATTGACAAATGCTTTCTGTGCACTATTTAAGTCTTTTATGTCTGCGATATGTACATTATGTTGCGGCAATAAATCATATATTAAATGTCTGTAAACTTCAGTTTGTCGGCGCACTAATGCCTGAGTTCGTTCAGCAATTTTCGCTAATTGCTCTTTTGGTGTTAAGCCTGACTTATTTTCGGGCTTATGAAAACCTGCACGGACCTGATCCTGTAGACCTGCAACACGCACCATGAAAAATTCATCTAAATTCGAACTAAATATTGCTAAAAATTTCAATCGTTCTAGCAGAGGATTATCGACATCCTCTGCCTCCTCTAAAACTCGTTCATTAAAGGCGAGCCAGCTTAATTCACGATTATTATAATATTGCGGTTTAGCGATTTCCTCTAATAATCGACCATGTATTTCAGTTGATTCCTTTTCACTTAACTGATTATTCGTAGCTTCAGTTGTCATAATTGTTCAACCCTACTTCCACAAAGTTTATTTTTATCGGTATCTTTAATGCGCGTTCTAGATGTTTTTTCTGACGGTTTGCTTGGTATTTTTCAGCGGCTGCATTGTGTTTCACATAGATGCTAAGCTGCACATAATCCTCTTTTGTTTGCAATTTTATGGCTTTGACAATTCTTCTTTTAGACACATTTAACGCATAAACAAATTTCAAAAAAGCGCCGAAGTCTCGTATTTTACGATACTCCTCACGACTCATCCATTCTGTAAACGGAGCAGCGAATCGCTGATAATAATCTTTATTTTTATACGAGGCTAAAAGTGCTAATTTTACACGTTCCTTATGATTTAGCCCATCGATAGATTGGTTCGCAATTAAATAAAAAGTATGCTGACTAGCAGAACTTAACTCAATATACTCCCCAATATTAAGCACCCTCGCCGCTCTCTCCAATAATTTCAAATCTTGTAGATGATGTTGCAAATAACCGAAGTTGCAACATTCACGGTATAAAAGGTCCGTTAAATGCATCAAATAGTCAGCTTCTTCTTCAGAACGACCATACTGACGAACCAATTTTTTAGCGTTTCCCTCAAACACATTGTACTTATCAAACGCACTTTTATCTGTTTGCAAAATACGCTGTATAATGAGCCCTTCTCGCAAACCCTTCTTTGTTATTTGGAACAATTCACTGTCAACGACTTCCATTAACACATTAAAGACCTCTAATGCAGGGACAATGATATCTGCACGATCTGTCGAAAGCCCATCTAACTGTTTCAAATCAGGGAAACTTAAATTATTTAAAAATACACTGAGCTCATCTAAATTTCCCTTCGTCATTTCGTAGCCATGTACACTTGCGATTGGATATGCATGTTTTTGTTGATGAATCTGGGCAATATTTCGAGCACTACCACCAATTGCGATAATCGGTAAACCGATATTCTGAATCCATGAAAGTGATTTGAACTGTTCCTTCACAAATGCAATAAGTTCCTTTTTTTCACTACCATTCATAATCTCGCCCTTTACAAAACGTTGCTTTAAAGAAACGGTACCAAACGGAAAACTATGAGATTTCTGTATTTCTTTATTTTCAAAAAGCGTTATTTCTGTACTACCGCCACCAATATCGATCGTTACAGCGGACTTCGTGCCTATTGAATGAGCTACCGCAACAAAGCCATAATATGCCTCTTCTTCTTCAGATAAAAGCTCTATTTGAATGTCTGTCTGTTTTTTCATTAAGGACATTATTTTTTCTCTATTGGTCGCCTGACGGATTGCAGCGGTTGCAGCTGCTTTAACATCAGTCACTTCATAATCATCAAGTATTGCTTTAAAAGTTAATAATGTCTCTGTTAATACTTGTATACCTTCTTCAGACATTTCACCAGAGGGTTGTAAATATGTACGTAAACGAGCAACCGTTTTAATATTTCCAATCTCGCGAAGCCCCTCTTCTTTATCGTATTGATACATTACTAATCGAACAGTGTTTGAGCCAATATCGATAATAGCGGTTTTTAATTCATTCAAATAATCACTTCCTTAGCGCATGCATAGTATTAATGGTTCTACATCAAATATTGAGGTGAGCCACAATGTGTAGGTACTCAAACAGTCAGGAGCTCCCTATTTTTTCGTCGACGGATTGCTCCGCCACCAAGGTTTACTCCTAGCTTGCAAGTTTTTCGATAACCTTATTATGTTGTTCTTAGTTTCATATATCTATACAAAAAAGCCGGAGCCTAAAAGAGGCATCCGACTTTCTTACATTATTATTATACTTTCAGGATACCCATTATTAATATTGTGAAGTACCTTTTCCAACTTTAAAATCCCTAATAAAGTTTTATTTTATATGATAAGTTGGTCGATTCGTAAAATAAGCTCTGTGATTTCTGGCTTACTAATTTGATCCTCTGCACCGACTTGATCACCTTTATGACGAAGATCATCCGTAATTAAGCTTGAGAAAATAATGACAGGAAGCTTTTGGAGATCTGGATGCTCCTTTATTTTACGCGTTAAATGATGCCCATCCATTTGTGGCATTTCAATGTCCGTCACAACTAGTTGAATATGCTCGGCTACATCGCTACCACTCTTGACGATAGCTTGAAGGTATTCATAAGCATCATGCCCGTTTTCAAAGAATTCAACATTCTCATAACCTGCCTCATTCATTGTATCGAATAAGAGCTTACGTAGTAATGGTGAATCTTCTGCAATTAAAATTCGTTTTTCAGAGCGCTCACGTTTACCAAGCTTTTTAACGGCTTCTACACTAATACCAGAGTCTGGATTTATGTCTACCATAATTCTTTCGAAATCAAGCAATAAAATCATTTGCTCATTTTGCTTAATAACACCAATTACTTGTGATGTTCCTCCCTGATACATATCAGAAGGTTTCTCGATTTGATTCCATGAAATACGGTGAATCTGTGTTACATTATCTACATGGAATACTACACGCTGTTTATTAAACTCAGCTACAATATATTTTTGCTGAGAACTACGCTCTTGACTTTGAATACCTAATACTCGGAGCATATCAACTACTGGTAAAACCTCACCTCGTAATTGAATAATCCCTTCTACATGCGGGTGCGCGTGTGGAATAAATGTAACTGGAATCGGTTGAATAATTTCCTTTACTTTAATAACGTTAATACCAAATTTATTATTAGCTACTTCAAATTCAACAATTTCTAGCTCATTTGTGCCACTTTCTAATAATATACCTTTATGTTCCAAAGCAACCCCGCTCCTTTCTATTCAACTTCTTTTTATAATTCAATTGTATCATAGGCAATACATTTCTCCTACTTGCTTTTTCCAATTTTATTGTGAACATGGCTCGCCATCCATAACACGGATTGATTTCCATACGGAAAACAGTAAGTGCTTCCGCTTCGCTTTCGCATCAAAAACCTTCCTTTAGCCCAAGTGGCTCATCAGACGCTTCAGGAAAGTGCTCGGCCGGATTTACATGGCATACGTATATGTTTTTCAAATGTCATCTCCAACTTTTGAGCCATTGACTTTTAAATGTATCAATAGGCCAATTATCGTCATTACAATTAATGTCGATAACGCAACACGACTTGCTAGTGTTCCGTAATCTTTCATCCATAACGTAACTGTTCCGTAGACTGCCGGCCCGATAATGGAGGATACTTTACCAGAAAATGCAAATAAGCCAAAAAACTGACCCCGCTTTTCTTCTGGAGACAATTCAATAATATATGTTCTAGACGTTACCCACATGGATCCTAGCGATACGCCAAACATACTACCTGCAAGCCAGAACATCCATTGCTCTGTTGCAAAGACAGCAAATGCTAAAGCAACAATCATTAATATTGCCACCATGGTTATCGCACGTCTGGCTCCGATTGCTTTTGTAATATAACCAAATGCAAAAGAGCCAATAATAGTTGACACCGTAGACACTAGGTAAAGCACGATAAATTGACCTGAAGTAAAGCCTACGATTGTTGTTGCATATACAGCCATCATTGCAATAGTTGTTGCAATTGCATCGTTTAAAAAGAAGTAAGCAATCATAAAGGTGAAAATAGCTTTATATTGCTTCATGTCCTTAAAGGTTTGAACAATTTCCTTATAACCATCTAAAAATTTAATAGGCTTCCGTTGAGACGTTGGGATCGGTGTATCTTTATTAATAAAAAATAATGGCAAAGAAAATAATAAATATAAAATGGCAGTCGGAATAAATGCTCGATGGAAACCACTATTTCCTACGTATAAATAAACAAGTAGCCCCAATAATGTACCAAGATACCCAATCGCTACCCCATAGCCAGAAATAAGGGGCATTTCCTCTTTTGTCCCTAAGTCACCCATCATGGAATCATAAAAAACTAGACTGGAATTAAAGAAAAATTTTGCGATGATAAAACTAGCTACAACTAAAAATAAACTAAGTGGCACACCTGAAAAATTTGTTGGCGTTTGTAAATTCGCAAAAATCCCCATCATAAAGGTAAAAAAGATGGAAATAGATGCAAACCATACTATAAATCTCTTTTTATAGCCTGTTTGATCAATCCATACACCAAAAAGTGGCGAAAACACCACGAGGAAAAAGCTCGCAATCGCATTCGCATAAGAAATAAACGTGCTTGCCACCTGCTGCATTACCTCATTTGTCCCTAAAACCTCATCCATATAAAACGGGAAAAATATCGTATTAATATTTGAAGAAAATATTGTATTCGCAAAATCATAAAATGCCCATGACAAAATTGGCAATGATAAATAAAGAGCTATCTGACTCCGATGCTGCACGTCTATTGTTGAAGTCCGCTTCATAAAACCCTCCTCCCATTCTCTATACTATTAAATAAATTCCCTCATGTAATAAAAAATACCTTTTATTTAATGAAAATTAACACTATTTACAATATACATGCATTTTTATTTAACTAACACTCTAAAAGAACGAATCTTTGCCTTAGCTGCGAGGAAATCATAATAAAAAAAGATATCCTAGCCCCCTCGCTTGGATATCCTTTTTTCTATTCTTCTATATTCACCCACATAGAAGACCATTGTTCAATTGCTTTAAGGACCGGTGCAAGTGCATATCCTTTTTCGGTTAGCTTGTATTCAATCACTACTGGTGTCGATGGAATAACCGTGCGCTCCACAATGTTCTCAATCTCCAATTCTTTTAATCTCTCCGTCAATACACGACTGCTAATCCCCACCTGATTTTTTATCGTTGAGTACCGTTGAGGACCTTCTAATAACTGATAAATAAGCAGGGTGTTCCATCGATGATTTAATATTTTTAGTGCTTTTTCAAATCGTGGACAAATTTTTTTTTGATCCAATTTTCCTGCCTCCAATGTATTTTGTTCTTATATAAGAGTATATCATTTTTTCGAAAATCATTTTCGAAAATAAAATTTAGTTACTTGACAAAAGTTATTTTTAAAAATAAACTAAGTTACGAAATGTAAGCTAAAAAACAAAAGGAGTTTATTTAACTATGCAAAATATCGGTTCAACTATTTTACGTGTGGTGCTTGGCATTATTTTTGCAACTCACGGTTTCCAAAAGTTTCAGGGAGGTATCAGCTTCACAGCTGATTATTTTGATGCCATTGGTATTCCAGGCTTCATGGCATATATTGTAGCCATTATAGAACTAGTCGGTGGTGTAGCAATTATTTTAGGCTTAGGTACAAGACTTTTCGGCGCTTTATTGACAGTGACAATGATCGTTGCCATTTTTACGGCGAAGCTTAGCGTTGGTTTTATCGGAGAAAACGGCTTAGCTGGATATGAATTAGATTTAGCTTTAGCTGCAATGGCTTTATACTTTGCACTTGCAGGGGCATCTAGTTTTTCTTTAGACACAAAACTTTTTGATAAAGAGTAATGCTTCAGTAGTTAACTATTTTCGCAGGTGTGTTTATAAACATTTTTATCCACTTGAGTTCATTAGAAAACACTGTTTACCGCTACAGGAAAAACTTACAAGCGTATTATTTTCTGTATGTTAATGGGCTGCATTATATAGGAAAACCCGAAGTGTTCATCCTTTCAAAAGATGATACTTCGGGCTTTCTAAAATTAGAATTCTTCGTTTTCTATAGTCAATGTTTTGATAACCTTTAATGATAGGCCTTTAAAAGTGCCTGAGTACCGTTTTCTCCATAGCCCTCTTCTATTAGCCTTTCATACATATCATAAGCAAGTGTTAAACCTGGTAATGTAATCCCCATTTTTTTAGATTCATCTAATGCTATTTTCATATCCTTTACAAAATGCTTTATATAAAAGCCTGGTGCGAAATCTCCTTTGATCATACGGGGTGCTAAATTACTTAACGACCAAGAGCCTGCTGCACCAGATGAAATGGATTGCAATACTGTCGGCAAATCAAGTCCAGCCTTTAAACCGTAAGCCAGTGACTCACACACACCAATCATTCCAGAAGCAATAACGAGCTGATTACACATTTTAGCATGCTGCCCTGCACCAGCTTCTCCTTGATAAACAATATTCTCACCGAAATGTTGCATGATTGGTAAAACATTATTGAATGTAGCTTGGCTACCTCCAACCATAATTGATAATGTCCCGTTTTGAGCACCAATATCTCCTCCAGAAACAGGTGCATCCAGCGCTTCTACACCAAGTTTTTGGGCATGCTCGAAAATTTTCTTTGCCAATGTTGGCTCGGAAGTGGTCATATCAATAACGATATTGCCGGATTCAGCTGTTTGAAATAAACCGTTATCTCCAAAATAAACTTCCTCTACATCCGCAGGGTATCCAACCATCGTAAAGGCTATTTCCTTATGTTTAAATGCTTCTGCTGGTGTACTTGCCCAAGTTGCACCTAACGCCAAAAGCGGCTCGGCTTTCTCCTTTGTGCGTGTATAAACGCTTACCTCATGACCATTTTTTAACAAATGCTTAATAATACTAGCACCCATAACGCCTGTACCGACAAATGCAATACTTTTTTTTCCCATATGTACATACTCCTTTGTATCAAGGCATCGATTGATTTTTCCATATCATTAACCAAACGAGCGCATATTCTTATCCTTCAGTGTAGTTGAATAAGTCCGACAATTCAAACTTCTATTATTAACTTGTACTAAAAACTTTATCTGCTGCATATATACGAGTAAATTAATTTCGCCTTGGCGTAATGAAGACAAAAAAAAGAGAGCAGTTGATGGGGTATCACTGCTCTAAAGGGGAAATGAGAATGTTGCTGTGTTCAAAATAAGTATTCCCCACCAAACGCTTTTTAAACATACTATTTAAAAAGTTTAAACTCTGAATACTGGAACATCCTTTCAATCTTCTTGGCATTCTTCTTCTTCAAATGTTGTCTGTCTATAATAAGTATTCATTAACTGATCTAATCTGCGACTCAGTTGAATGGTTTTCGCATTTTGTAACCCGTTCTCTACACCTGAGCGAATCATCATCTCACGAGTTCGCTCCATTTGTTTCAAGAGTAGATTGACCATTCATATAACCCTCCACACACAAATAATCATACCATTATTATACATTTATATTTCATTTCTTACAGCATTAACTTACGACAATGTTCGACAAATTAGCTTCTTGGAATTTCTTGATAAGTATAGATTACGCGTCCATTTTGTTTGGCCTCACCTCTAAAATGTTTAAATAAAGGATGTTTTACAAGTACTTCTCGAAACTCATAAAATTGTTCCTTTTCTATTTCTATACTTTTTAATTCCCCGTTTTGTAATTGTTTAAGCATATTTTCGTATTTTTCCATTTTTCTATTCCTCTCTTATTTAGCATTCTGTGTAATTAATTATGAATTATTCAAAAAAGGCTTTACGTTTTCCATTTTTTCATGCAAACTGTATATTATTAGTCGATGAAGGAGCTGACTGTCTGTGAAAATAGCTGAAGTTGGAAATATTATCGAGTTTAAAGATGGCTTACAAGGCATAGTCGAAAAAGTGAATGAAAATTCGGTGATCGTTGATTTAACATACATGGAGAATTTCGATTCCCTCGAAGTTGAAGAAAAGACGGTCGTCAACCATAAACGTTACAAAATTTTATATACAAATGAAGCTCAATAGTCTGAATAGTCCCTATTTGTCTTTATAGATGATAAGGGACTTTTTTTTTGATAAAATTAAAAGCATGGAGGTCGAATGATGCTTACAAATTCGAAACAAACAATAATATGGCTCCTTTCTTTATTATTCGTTTATGGCATGCTTGCTTTTACCTTTGCTAACCAAGCTGTATTTTGGTACCTATATGCATTTACTTTACTTGTATGTATTGCCATTGCCATTTTAACTGGTAAAATTGAAGATCAGTTACCAACATGGAAATTTTTACTTTTCGGTATTGGATACGGTACAATAACATACGGTATTATACGCTTTGGCTATTGGCTTGCACCATATATTAATGATTCATTGGTACAATCAGTTCAAAAGTTTTTAGCAAATTATGGACCACAGAATATTTGGCACTATATTTTACTCGTATTCATTGTTGCTATTGGTGAAGAACTCTTTTGGCGTGGTTATGTTCAACAACAGCTGAAACGCTTTATGCGACCTACTTTAGCAGTCATTGTAACAGCTATTTTAAGTGCAATCTCTATTGCAATAAGCGGCTTTATGCTTGGTGTGATTGCTGCACTTGTAACAGGTATTATTTGGGGCCTGTTATATGAATGGCGTAAGAGTATGCCACTTGTTATTGTATCCCATGTAGTTTTTGTACTACTCTTATTTTTAGTGTTACCCTTAACATAATAACATTAAAATTTGGAAACATTTTCTCTTTATCAACGTTTAATAATAGAAGGAGGGCTTTTCATGCAAAAAAAATTAATTTCTCTACCTGCATTATTACTAACAGCTGTTTTAGTCGTAGGATGTAATACTTCTGATAAAACAGAGGATTCTGATGTTCAAAAAAATGAACCATCTAATACTGAACAACAGCAAAAACCATCTACTGAGGATAAAACTGTAAATGACTCAGAAGAAACGCCTACATCAAATGAAACAGAAACAGAAACAGAAACAGAAACAGATAAAGATACTACAGACACTACAGATAGTGCAACTACACCAAAACAAGAAGTTAACTATGTACAAAAAGGTAAAGACAAAACTGAAACAGCAACCGAATCAAAAAGTGCTGATCAAGGCTATAAAATGCAACGACTACCTGGATTTACACTTTCTCAAGAAGAACCTGGTAAAGACGTGTTAGTTTCTAATGAAAGTGCTGAAGTATTCATGCGTGTCGAAGATGTGTCACAATCAAGCTACGATGAAGTGAAAACATCTATGCAAGATTATATGAATGCTGTTGGTGAACCATCATCTTTATCTTCTGAGGATCTAGCTTCATTTAAAGGTGTTAAAAACATTGAAGGTTATGTTGTGAATTTTGTTGAAGACAAAGACAAAGTAATCGGCATTGTTTTTGAAAAAGATGGTTTAATTATAAAATTAACAATTCACGATAACGAAGAACTAGATTTAACAGATGCTATGCTTAAAATGGCATCAACTATTTCTAAAAAATAATGATTCAAAAAAGACTGTAGACAAACTTGTTTGCTCTACAGTCTTTTTATTATTATCAAGTATGCCTCGGTACACTTAGTCCGAAATCGGCTTTGTGCTTATGCCTGAATGATGCTAGGTCAGTTAGCGGTTATCGAATGCATGCGATGATTTTAGGCTAACATCCTTTATTGAACTCCCTTCCGATTCCGTGACACCCGCTGAAAGAAGTTAAATAGGTTTATACCGTATCGTGAGGCTCATTTCCCTTCCGATTGGTCGATTGGTGCCAAAGGTGGCTAGGAGCGGCTACAAGAGCGTTAACGCAGGACAGGATACTTTTTTTGTGTTCGCTCCATGCCCTTATCTATAACGCTAATGGGCGCTAAAATCAAATTTAAGATCGCCCTCTTAACATTTATTAGCCTTTTAAAAGATTACTTGTTCAACATAAATAAAAAGTTGCCTCAAATTCTAAACTGTACCCTATAAGATAGACACTTTCAAAAAGGTCATCTTATAGGGTATTTTTGTTTATAATGAAGAAAAAAACGAGCGGCGGTAAAATAGTATGACTAAAAA
>Ga0102589_1002518_pt1 | contig 20978 bp, 20 predicted proteins | sample AraplaMF_Col_mLB_FD_76858 | JGI IMG/M metagenome (GOLD analysis project Ga0102589, IMG submission 76858) | Arabidopsis root microbial communities from the University of North Carolina, USA - plate scrape MF_Col_mLB | ecosystem: Host-associated > Plants > Roots > Endosphere | place: USA... | reverse complement strand
GTAAATCCTATCCCTAGTTTATTCTGAAAAATTAAAGTCTAAACGTAAAATATAGGTTTTTATCACAATTTTTTATTATAATATATTTTCTTCAACTACGCTACATATCCCTTTATTTTTTCATCTTCTACTTTAGGATAACTAAACCATGCTTTTCACATAATAAAAAAACAGAAGAATATAAGTATAACCACTCCGCTATAATCTATTACTAATCCAACAAGTATCGTATTTCATATGAGCGAAAAAAGCACATTCACCTTCGGTAAATGTGCTAAAACATTTTTTGGTTTTGCACTGCATTCACAATAATATTTGCTGTTTCTTCAATCGCTTTATTCGATACATCAATTACTTGACAATTTATTTTACTAATTACTGCTTCAAAGTGATCAATCTCTTCTTGAATACGATTAATATTGGCATATGTTGCGCCGTCACTTAATCCAAGTGATTTTAATCGTTCTTTTCGAATATGATTTAACTTATCCGGTGTAATTTTCAAACCGAAACATTTCTCTTTTGCCACTTGATATAATTCCTCAGGTGGATCCACTTCTGGTACAAGCGGCACATTGGCAACTTTCAACCGTTTGTTATGAGCTAAGTATTGAGAAAGTGGTGTTTTTGATGTACGTGAAATTCCAATTAACACGATATCCGCTTTTAAAATACCTCGTGCATCTCTACCATCATCGTACTTTACAGCAAACTCAATTGCTTCAATCTTTTTAAAGTACTCTTCATCTAATCTACGAACAACACCCGGCTCATATCTCGGCACTTGCCCTGTAATTTCTTCAATTTGATCGATAAGAGGTCCGATAATATCGTATGCCTCTACCCCTTCTTTTGCAGCCTCTTTCACTAAATACTGGCGCATTTCCGGCTTTACTAACGTAAAACAAATAAGCGCTTGATTACTCTTAGCAATCGAAATCACTTCTTTTAATGTCCCTGTATCTTCTACATACGGTACACGTCTAATATCAGGAGCAAATGGGAATTGCCCCATTGCTGCTCGAACAACTAAATCAGCCGTTTCTCCTACAGAGTCAGATACGACATATACGATTTTATTATCCATTACATTACCTCACTTTAAACAAATTACACTTATTCGTTATTTACTAGGTTTACAAACGCACGTGTAATATTTGTTTTTGTAATTCGTCCAATTACTTCTAAACCTTGCTTCGTATCTTTCACAACCGGCATCGCATCAATCTGTCTTTCTATTAATTCCATCGCAATATCATATAAAGAATCTTCTCTACGACACATGGCAATGTTTGGCATCCTTGTCATGATAATATTAACCGGAAGAGAGGTTAAATCCTGCTTCCCTAAGCTAGCTCTTAATAGATCTTTTCGAGACACAACACCAACTAATAGTGTAGATTGATCTACAACAAATAATGTACCAACATCCTCTAAAAACATCGTACAAATTGCATCGTATACTGATACATTTTTATCAATTACAGCCGGTCTAGATTGATAATCTTGCACTTTAATTTTCTTAACAGCTTCAGATAATAGCTGCCCCCCAGTTTTCCCCGTATAAAAATAACCTACGCGTGGACGCGCTTCTAAATAACCAGCCATCGTTAAAATTGCTAAGTCTGGTCTTAGCGTTGCACGTGTTAAACCCAATTGCGCAGCAATTGACTCCCCTGTAATAGGACCGTGATCTTTTACAATCTGAATGATATGTTCTTGCCGTTTATTCAGCTCTATGATAATCACCACCTTTAATGCACAACGAAAAAAGTTATACTATCTCTTAAATATTATATACTAAATATGCTATTCGAAAAAGAAAGTATGTAAAAAGGACCGTATACGGCCCCAAATTATATTTGAAACTTATCAAGTTGCTCTAAGAAACGTCTTGATTTCAAATAAATTCCGCAATATTCATCATAATATGTATTCAATACTAAGCGCATTTGTTTTTTTGTGCTATCCTTCACTGATACATTGCCGAGCCTATGTAAATCGAAATGGAAGAAAAGACGTAACAATTTATGTACAGCTTCTCCCACCGGTATACGATACGGATCTTGCTCCGCATGACGTGAGCACAGAAAACCGCCTTCCCTGACAGAGAAGGCGACAAAATCTGTTTCTTGATGACAAATCGCACATGTATCAAAATACGGGCGCATCCCTAATACCGGAAGCATTTTCGTTTGATAAATTAATGATAATACTTCTGGATCAACACCCTCACACATATAATGCAACGTTTGATATAACATTTCAAATAAGTACGGATTATGTTTTTTATCTTCTGTTGCTTTATCAGTTAACTCAACAACAAATGATGCATAAGCAGTTAAAAATATATCCTCGCGAATTTCTTTCATAGTTGAAATAATCTCGCCTTGTTGCAAAGTTCCAAGCCCAGATCCCACTTGAATAAGAAAATGCCCATGTGTCATAAGTTGCGAAACAGATGCTAACCGACTTTTCGGTTTTTTCGCTCCTCTTGCCATTGCACTTATCTTACCGAATTCTCTTGAGAATATTGTAACAATCTTATTCGTTTCTCCGTAATCTGTCGTACGGATAACGATGCCCTCAACTTTTTGAAACATGTTCGTCACCATCCAAGGTTTGAACAAAACGGGTCAAGAAATTGGAGAGTCTAGATGCGCTAGCTCCTCATCATGTTGATCCATCTCATCGTTTACGTCTTTTTCCATCTCTTTTAAAAGCAAATACGTTTCAATGCTTCCTGTTTTGGAGAAAAACTTCCAGGTAAAATCTAGCATAAGAATCCACCTTTCTCAATAAGCGTAGCCTATAAACCAATTTCCTTTGTTATTAAATTGACCCATTTTGTCCATTTTCATGTGAGAAAAATTTTTCCTAATTTATTAAAGTTTACAAAAACCAATAATCAGCGGATGAGCAAACATCCACTGATTACAGCCTTACTTTATTTTAGTACTCGTCTTCGCGGAAACCAAGATCACGAAGCTGAGACATCTTATTGCGCCAATCTTTTTGTACTTTTACCCATACCTCTAAAAATACTTTAGAACCAAGAAGTGCTTCAATATCAAAACGAGCTCGTTTCCCGATTTCTTTTAACATCTTCCCTTGTTTCCCAATAATAATTCCTTTTTGTGACGCACGTTCAACAACAATCGTTGCATTTATATAAACTGCACCGCCCTCACGCTTCTGAATTGCATCAATAACAACCGCTACAGAATGTGGCACTTCTTCACGTGTTAAATGTAGTACTTTTTCACGAATAAGCTCTGCAATAATAAATCGCTCCGGATGATCCGTTACTTGATTATCTGGGTAGTATTGCGGTCCTTCTGGTAAATATTTTTTAATTGCTCCAATTAACGCTTCTACATTATTACCGTCTAATGCAGAAATTGGTACAATTTCTGCAAACTCATGTAGTTTACGATATTGATCAATTAACTCTAATAATTGCTCTGGATGAACTTGGTCAATTTTATTAATTACCAAAAATACCGGTTGTTTCGTTTCTTGTAATTTCTCAATAATGAATTCCTCACCACGACCAAATCCTTCAGTTGCATTGACCATAAACAGCACAATATCAACTTCTTTCAATGTCGTTTGAGCCATCTTCACCATGAAGTCACCTAGTTTATGTTTCGGTTTATGTATTCCTGGTGTATCAATGAAAATTACTTGTGAATCATTTTCTGTATATACGCCTTGAATTTTATTACGAGTCGTTTGTGGCTTGTCACTCATAATGGCAATTTTTTGGCCGATAATACGATTTAAAAATGTAGATTTCCCAACATTCGGTCTGCCAATAATAGAGACAAAACCTGATTTATAACCTTTTCTATTCATGTAAATCCTCCGCTAAAAATGCTCCTGGTAACAATTCTCCGACTGTCGTCTCTTGAACGTCACCATGTAAATTTGATAGGTATACTTTCGTATCCTGTTTACATAATTCTACCATAACTTGTCGACATGCTCCACAAGGAGGTACTGGGCGTTTTGTATCTGCTACAACCGCAATAGCTACAAACTCTTTATCCCCTTCAGAAACTGCCTTAAATAAAGCAGTTCTTTCTGCACAGTTGCATAAGCCATATGATGCATTCTCAACATTACAGCCACGATATACTTTTCCATCGTGCGTTAATAATGCTGCACCTACTTGAAATTTTGAATATGGTACGTACGCTTGTTTACGCGCTTCGATTGCTTCTTGAATTAATTGTTTACTATTCATATCCCGCATCCTTCCTGTTCACAGCTGTGAATAGATACACTCTCTCACTAAAGGCCTTTATAGCACTTCCTAGGCTTAATAAAAGCTTCGGAATGCAACTATACCACATACGGTACAAAGATAATAGCACCAATTATAACGGCTATAACTGCAAAGAGTAAAACCGCTCCTGCTGCGACATCCTTTGCAATTTTCGCAAATGGATGTATATCAGCAGTCACTAAGTCTACTGTTTTTTCCACAGCCGTATTTACCATCTCTAAACCCATTACAATCCCTATCACAATAAGTAATACCACCCACTCTATTTTCGTAATATGGAAATAAAAGCCGCAGCATATAACAATGACTGCGGCTAAATAATGAATTCTCATATTTCTTTCATGACGAAGACAAAAGAATATACCAGCTATAGCATATCCAAAACTATCTAAAAGTTTTCCTTTTTTCATCGTCCTAATCCAAATGCTTCTAAAATTTCTTTTTGTCTTCCAAACATTTCTTTTTCATCTTCTTCTGTCATGTGATCATAACCAAGCAAATGTAAAAAGCCATGTAACGCTAAAAACCCAAGTTCCCTATCAAAAGAGTGTCCATATTCTTCAGCTTGCTCTTTCGCTCTTGGAATAGAAATAATAAGATCTCCTAACATACGTGGCATCTCCGCACCGACAATTTCCATTTCACCTTCTCCCATTTCTTCCATAGCGAAAGAAATAACATCCGTAGGCTGATCCTTATCTCGGTAATCACGGTTTATTTCACGAATACGTTCATTATCTACAAACGTAACCGATAATTCTGCCCCTTCTTCTATGTTTTCCATTTGAGCCGCTTTCTCTACCAGCTCTCGAATCAAACTTATATAATCGTCTTTCACTTCTTCTGTTTCATCAATAAAATCAATTAATAAACTCATTCTTTCTCCTTCTCTTCCGGTAGTTCCGGATATGTAATACGCGAATGGAAAATACCATTTAACGTCTCGCATAACGTTTTTCCAACGATTTGTAGCTCTTTAAATGTCAAATCACATTCACTAAATTGTCCATCTTGCAAACGATCTTTAATAATACTTTGCACTAAATTATTAATTTGATCTGGCGTTGGATGATTCATAGAACGCACCGCGGCCTCTACACTATCAGCAATACCAACAATCGCCGACTCTTTAGAAGTTGCTTTGGATCCTGGATAACGGAACATCTCTTCTGTATATTTTTCTTTATCTTCTTTAATCGCCTTATAGTAAAAATATTTAAGTAACGTTGTACCATGATGTTGTCCAGCAATATCAATAATTTCTTGCGGAATATGGTACTCTTCTAGCATCCTCACCCCGTCCGTTACATGAGCGATAATAATATCTTTACTCGTTACAGGGGCGAGTTTATCATGTGGGTTTTCAATCCCCATCTGATTTTCAATAAAGAACTGTGGTTGTACCGTTTTTCCTACATCATGATAATACGCCCCTACACGGGCTAATACACCATTTGCCCCGACTGCTTCACAAGCAGCTTCAGAAAGATTCGCTACCATTACACTATGGTGATATGTCCCTGGCGCTTCTAGCAAAATCTTACGCAAAAGCGGATGATTTGGACTTGATAGTTCCATAAGCTTCATACTTGATACAATGCCAAGTCCACTCTCTAAATATGGTAAAATCCCCATAGCTAACACCGAAGAGATAATCCCTGAAACAGAAGCCATCAATAATTGTGTACCAATTTCAAGAGGCGAAAAATTCCCATTACGCAACAATAATAACGCTGCCAATACGACCACATTTAACACAGAAACGAGTATACCCGCTTGTAAAATCATCGTACGACGATTTTTTTCTCTCAAGAAAATACTAACTGATAGTGAACTTAGTAACACATAGATCCCCACACTATAATTCAGGGTGCTCGTTACTCCTTCATTAAACATAATGCTTCCGCATACAGAAAAAATCATGCTTGTTAAAAAAACAAATCGATCACCAATCATTAGTTTTACAAGTATTGTTCCCATTGCAACTGGAACGACATACGCGATCCCTGCATATTCAAGCTTTTGGAACAAGCTAATGATTTTCATTAAAACGATCGTGATCGACAAAATGGTAATGTACGCTAAAATATACGGTCTATCTTCCCTTTTCCGTTGTAAAAATACTTCAAATTGCTTATGCATAAAGTACAATAGCACACCAATGAGTACCGCTAATCCAACATAGGGTTGAAAACTGTTCCCTTTTTCTAACAGACCAACTAATTTCAACTGATTGTACATATCACTTGAAATCGTTTCACCTTCTCTAACAAGGACTTGCCCTTGAAGAATATAAACAGGTGGAACTAAATCTTCTTCCGCTTTTCTCTTCTCTTTTGTTAAGGTCGGATCATAAAAATAGTTTGCAGAAATCGCATATTTCCCTAACGCCTTAATAGATTCCTTTAAACCATTATCAACATTAACACTATTCATCTCACTTACATATCGTTCCTTCGCATCCTTCAATTCGTCCATTTTAATATGCTCAGTCATGATACTATTAATAGCTGTAACTGCTGCATCTTTTGCTAATACTAATTGGTTCGAATCTGCATTAATTAAGTTTAGTAAGTTTAAATCAGATAATTCTTTCGTTAAATCAGTAGGCAATTTTTTTTTCAACTTGTCCACTTTTTCAGCATCAGTAATCTTTTTTTGCTCATCCGGCCCAACCGCTTTAATCTCTTGTATCACTTCATCTACTTTAGCAAAGACGTCATTCACAATATCCACTTTATTTTGTTTATACTCACTTTTATATGTATATTGATCTTCAACTTTTGTAGCGGCTTCTTTTTTCTTTTTGTCCGTTGTAACTTTATCTTCAATTTTAATAGGAGAATGGATTGTTTTTTTCGCAATAGAATATGTTGTAACATCTAATTGCTCTGGTTTTACATTATTCATAAGTGCAAAAAACAGCACTGCTCCTAATAAAACGTAAGAAATCCAACTTAGTTTTTTCGAATGTTGTAAATTACGAAACCACTTAGAAATTTCTTGAGATCTTGACATGATTTCAATACCTTCTCCTCTCCAGAAATAAAGTGAAACTATTTATAGCTTTCGTTTCTTCTAACAAGCGACACTTTTAGAATCATACGTCATTTATCGCTTATACTCTTCTTCTTTCATGATAGTAAAAAAATTGCTATTCGCCAACCTTATCATACAAAAAGAAATGATCCTGACAAATAGGATCATTCCATTTTATCATACGCCTCAATAATACGTTGCACTAACGGATGTCTCACAACGTCGCTTTGCTCTAATGTAATGAACGAAAGTCCTGATACACCAGATAAAACATTTGTAGCAATAGAAAGACCTGATTTTGCCCCTTTTGGCAAATCTACCTGCGAAGGATCCCCTGTTATAACCATTTTAGAACTAAAACCTAATCTTGTTAAAAACATTTTTATTTGGACACCAGTTGTATTTTGCGCTTCATCTAAAATAACAAATGAATCATCAAGCGTACGCCCTCTCATATAAGCAAGAGGCGCGATTTCAATTACACCTCGCTCCATCATACGCTGCGTATATTCTTGTCCAAGAATATCGTGCAGTGCATCATACAATGGACGTAAATATGGATCTACCTTCTCTTTTAAATCCCCTGGTAAAAAACCTAAACTCTCTCCAGCTTCTACAGCAGGCCTTGTTAGAATAATTTTCTTTACATACCCTTGTTTTAACGCTCTTACAGCCATTACTACAGCTAAGTACGTTTTTCCAGTTCCAGCAGGTCCTATCCCAAATACAATATCATTCTTCTTCATCGCATGAATATATCGTCTTTGTCCCATTGTTTTTACACGAATAGATTTACCCTTTGCCGTTTTAAAAATTTCTTCTTCATATAACTCTTCAAATTGAGCAATTTTCCCTTGTTGTGCGAGCTGAATTGCATACGCAACATCTCTTTCTGTAATGGATACACTTTTACGAATAACAACAAGTAATTGCTGTAAGATTTTTTCTACGAGTGTCACGTTTTCATCTGCCCCAGACACATGAACTGTTTCACCTCTAGTTACGATAGATACATTAAGTTCTCGTTCCATTACTTTTAAATGAGCATCATTGACTCCAAAAAGAGCGATTGCTTCGTTAGTATTTTCCAATTGTTGGTTCATTTCTACTAATTGTTCTGCCATTACTCAGTCTCCTTGAATATCGGATTCGGATATCGGTTGTGACTCTGCAATATTTTCAATTACAGTATAATGCAATGTAACTTTTAGTTGATCCGCCTCAACCTCTTTACTCAAAATCTTATCACTTACAATCATAGCATGTTCATCCAATTTTTTCTTTAGTTCTTTTTCGGCCATCTCTTTCGCTACTTTCAATGCCTGTTTTTCTGTGTATTCTCGATTCGCTTCTTCCTCTTCTCGTACAATATCTTTTTCATATGCAATCGGTAATGTAAAACCAAATAATTTCACATCATGTTTTACATGTTCAGTACGAGAGCGTTTATACTTATCATGTTGAAATCCCCATATTTTTATTTTTGCACTCCCAAACTTAAGAAAGTATTCATTATACGCATTACCAGTATACACTTGAAATTGTGTTTTCAGCGGCACACTCACCTCGGATGTATACCAAGTTTCTCCATATACAATGCCTTTCGCCGAAACAACTGACGGGTTTTCCTCATTACCATATACACCTGATACAAGAAGTTGTCCTTTTTCAACATGGTCATTTTTCATAACGACTGGTTTCCCAACCTCTACAAACGTTTTTGTAATAATTGCTTCTTTTTTTGCCACTAAATTTTGTGGATGCTGTTCCTTTTCTTTTTTCGGCTCGTTTTTTTCCACAATTTTAAAATGATAGGTGGTCCCTCTTACTTCCAGCCCCGCCCAAGTAATCGCATTAATATTGTCCGTCAAATGGCGTTGCACATCTTCTACACTAGGCATTTGAAACTGTAGTTTTCCTTTCTTAATACCCATTTTATCCAATTCTTTCATCAATATATATTCTGTTTCAGGTTTCGCTCCTGTAATCTCAATTTTCCAAACCATATTTGACATTGCAATCATACCAAAAAAGAAAATTAAAAAACCGATTAAAAATCCACTATTTTTAATTAAACGCTTATTCCAAAAAGGAAAACCGTAGCGTCCAATGAAATATAATTTACATTCATTTTTTCTATAAATTGGTTTTAATTTTTTCACATCGCGTAACAACATACAAAAAACTAACGTTTCATCAGCAATCTTCTTAACATCCCAAACTAATAATTTTCTACGTACGCATTCATTAACGAACCGTTCCGCTCCTCTACCTTCAATTCGTACTTTTACATATCCAAGCCACTTTATAAACCATTTATTTTTCATCTACTACCTCCACTACCTTTCCAAAAAGTAGACATACTACTTTTCACTTTAATTAGCAAAATAGCTCGTACGAAAATGAAATAAAGAGTTTTACTGCCCATAAATAGCGAGATAACTGAATAGTAAGGTCGAATCACGAGAATAAAGAAGAAAAACTTCACATACGGAAGTTTCCCTCACTCCTTTTGCTTTTCACTTTCTAAAAACATCACTTGCTCAATGATCCCTTCAAGCAAAAGCTCCTCTGGAAGGATTGTTTTAATAACGAAGGATTGCCCCTTAATTAATAATTGACCATGTTTTAGCAACAATCTTACTTCTTTATCTGAAAACACTAATAAACCTTGATGATTTTCTATATAGATATGCACTTGCCCAACAAGCGTGATCCGAGGTAGATCCATTAGCACATCCACTGGCAGGTCTATTTGCTTCGTTAACCAATTCTTCATTTGTTCTAATTTTTTCATCTTAAAAGACCTCCTCTCATCCCATATGTATGTGTTTTTTTACAGGTGGTAATCGTGTTATAATGACTTCGCTAACATAACTATATTCTGAAGGAGTTCATATCATGTTAATTAAAACAGTTGCTATATACAATCGAATTTCTCGGGACAATGGTGAATCCGAGGATATCCTTCTTAATCACAGAACTATTAATACAAGACTATGCGAATCCAAAGGGTATCAGTACAAGTTATATGAAGAAATTGAGTCAGGCGGGAAATTTGAAGAGCGAAAAATCCTGTTACAATTGCTTAGAGATATTGCACAAGGGTTATATGATGGACTAGTTGTTGTTGAACTCAGTCGTATCGCTCGTGACACTCTCTATTCGCAAATGATTGCTAAAGTGCTTGAAGAAAATGACGTTCCCATTATCACAACAAACAGAATATACAATCTAAGTGATGAATCCGACAGACTTATGTATGATATGGAATCCATGATATCCAGTAAAGAGTTAAGAACAATCACTCGTAGAATGAGGGGCGGAAAGTTAGAAGGCGCAAGACGAGGTGAATGGGTACAAGGTATCCCTCCATTTGGATATAAGCGAGGAGATAATAAAAAGCTTATAATCGTTGAATCCGAAGCTAATCTTGTTCGACAGATATTCAATTATGCTGAGAATGGATACGGTGTTCCAAGCATCACAAACAAACTAACGGGATACAAAACTAGAGCAGGAAACTCATTTACAGATACAGCAGTCTACGCCATACTAAACAACAAAACGTATACAGGAAGTATCATATACAATGTCAAAGACAAGAAGGGAAATATCACCGAAGGCATAGTTACTAGGAACGCTCATGATGCAATTATCACAAAGGAAAAATTCAACTCAGTACACCAAGCCATTAAAGGTCGCATGAGTGGTGATATGGAGACTAGGAATCGCTCTAGAGGCATCGTATTATCCACACTCAAAGACCTAGTATATTGCACAAGTTGCAAATTAAAAATGGGGTTTCGGAAGGATTCTAAACAAGTAAACGCAATCTATCTCAATCCTTGTAAATGCGGAAATCGAGGGATATCTGAAGCAAGATTGTTAGATGCTTTTCAAAAGAAATTTAGATTTCTAGAGCAGTTCTATAAGGAAGAATGGCAGAAGGCATTGAAAACCACAGAGACCATTTCTAAAGATACTCTAGCGCAACAAGTTGAGCAGTTGCAAAAACAGCGAGACAAGTTAAATAAGAGACTCAAAGACAACCGCTCAGCATATCTTGAAGAGGTGTTTACTAAAGAAGAATATCTGAACGAGAAAACTGATATAGAATCAGAATTGAGAAGAATTTCTGCCTCAATAGATGATTTACTCCAAGATATCAATTCCTTAGATAAGGAATCAATAACATCACAGTATGAAGCTAAGATAGAAAAGATAAAAAAAATCAACAGCATATATAATAAGGAAGTTTCTTATAATGACATGGTCGAAGTAAACCGTTTATTGAAGTTGATTCTGGACAAGGTCTATTATAGAAGGCTTACTGAGAAAGTCACTGGTATAAATGCATCTAGAGATGGTCTTAGTGTTGAAAAAGGTGATTATATAGAGATATTAATCGCATCGAAAGATGTCCATAAATAGGGTATCCCTTTTTATACTCTAGGGCAATCAAAAAGGTAATGTTAGGTTGATTCGCTCCCTGTGTAATCCAACTGGTACTATTTATTGTTCCACATAGTTATAAGCATGGTACACTTACAGTAAAAACAATAGTTTGAAGGTGGCAAATTGAGTAATAACGAAAAAGATGTATATAAACAATTCATTCCCATAGATAACGAGACAATTAAGGATAAAGCAACAGCAGATATCTATAAACGAACATTTCTTAATGACGAATTAAACACCAAATACAACTTTACTTTCACGGAGTATTCACCACACTATGTAAAAATAGAGTGGAATCTTGAACAACTAAACGATGAAGAACAATTAGAGAAGGAGTATCCCTTTCTTCATCAGATTATTAAACGTAGACTACACTTCTTAACAACATTAATTGAGTATTCAAGAGAAAAAATAGTTAGCCCTTTAGCACGAAAAAAAGGTAATTATTATTTCTTTGCATCATCTCGATATTTAGCAACTAAATACTTTAGCAGTTACAATACATGGAATAGAAACATTTCGATTTTTTGTACGTTAGGATTATTAAACAAGGTTAAAACTGATAATCGAATGACAGAGCGTAAAACAACAAGAGAAACAAAAGCATTAGCCAAAAGAATGGATATAGACCACGAGAAGTTATCGCCTATTAATTTTTACACTATCCCTATTTACAATAATGAATTGTTGACGGAAGCAAATCGAAAAGCAGAAGTTCTTTTAGATAATAATTTTCGAACTAATGGATTTAGTAAATTTTTCCTAATAAAGGTATTTGGACAAGAGTTTGCTGATACAATATTCCATGATGAACGCTATATATCAGAGTATAGCCAATATGTTCAAACACAGATTGAGAAGTTTATCTTAAACGATATTAAACGTCACGGTTACACAACCAAAGATAGGATATTAAGGTATGTTCAAGTCAATTATTCTCAAATGCAACCTTGGGAGCATGGATTTAAAAAAGAGATACAGAGCAAGAAGGCAATACTAAACAGAGAATTTGATAGGAGTATATCTGAAATCAAAGATAAGTATAATCTAGAGTACAGAAAGGCGAATAAAGAATTGAAGGAAAGGTTCAAACTCGCTACAAGTAAAACTGTCATTTATGCAAAAGAGAGCAACCATTAGGCTGTTCTCTTTTTTGCAGTATAGATACAGAGCATAAATTCCCATTAATAAAACTCGTCTTTTATAGTATCGGCTATATAATAAAATATAAAGTATCCAAAGATTGGATTTGTAAGGATATCTCAATAACTCTTTTACGGTAAATTAAAGGTTCTCATATTAGAGAATCTGGGGTACTCTTGCAAAAAGAGCATTTAAAAAAATTTTGGATTAAACAGGGTTAGTGAGGAGGAAGAATACTAGCACGCCTAGAAGTAACTAAATACTTTTACTCAGTGATGTATTCTTTATTTAAATTTAGCCAAAAAGAAAGGAATAATTAATATGTTAAGATGTATTACAGCAGATAATAATACTTTATATGCTCCAAACTGTGAAGAAGTTGCTACTAGAAAATTGGCAAAAGCTAAGAAATTATACTGTCCAAATTGTAAAACGAATGTCATCTTTAAAAAAGGAAAGATAATGAGCGCACATTTCGCTCATCATGATTCTGAATGTGTAGTAAGTCATTCAGAACCAGAAACAAATTCACATATAAAAGGAAAAGAAATTCTTTTTAACTGGCTTAAACTAAAATATCCAACTGCTGAGATTGAGTATGAAGTCTATATTCCAGAGACAGGTCAGATAGCAGATGTTTTTATAGTACATACTGAGCAGGAATTAGAAGGTTTGCGCTGGGCGTTTGAGTTCCAACATAGTCCCCTTTCATCTGCGGATTGGCAAAAGAGACATAACTTATATGAATCCGCAGGAATTCAAGACTTCTGGGTTTTAGATAAGAGTAAATATTTGAGATTCTCAACAGCACAAGGTATAACAGATGCTCGTCTGAGAAGAGACTTAGAAAAGACAATTTTTAATGAAACAAATCTTTGTTATTTTTTAGATTTAGAGGCTATGGAGTTAACTATTGATTTTGAATTCACTAGTTCTTGGGACAGGAAAATAATAAATAGAAAAGAAGTCTATACAGAATATATTTATCATCATCCTATCAAACATTCTGGTCATATTAACGAGATTAGGGTTAGAATGAATGAAGAATTTAGATATGGCGTTTTACTATATAATGATATTGAAAAACAGATGGAAGCAAGTTTATCGAGCATTTTGATGAAATTAAGAAGAAAACAGGAATTGGAATTAGAAAAAGAGTTGGAAGAACGTGTTATAGAGAAAAAAGCATTTGCTCGAAGTATATTTGTTGAAGCAAAAGCAGAGATTGCTAATAGATTTATAGAAGATAACAAAGAAGCGTTGGCTGATGATATACGGAATCTATCACAACACGATTATTTTGAAAAATATAATGAGTTTATTGAAAGGCTAATGCTCAATCTTCAAACATTTAAGGCATTTAAGGATAGTAATGATGTCACAAGAAAATTGTTAGTAGAAATTAACTACGAATGGGATATTTATAAAATTCCTTTCCTTGTTGCTCAAGGTTCGTATTCTTTAGAAGATTATTTAAAAATAAAAAACAAAGAAAAAATCACTTTAGTTCAATATGCATTTGAAACATACAAAGATGTATTTGAAAAACTAACTTCTCGTCATACAGAATTAACAAACAATAGTTTAAAAAAGATAAAGTGGTTTTTATCGCCCTCTAAGAAGAACCCAACTGCAAGTGACTATGCTCTTGTATACCATCGTTGCAACACAAAGGAAGAAATAGACGAATATATTAATCAAATACTAGAGAATATTATTAATTATAATCCTTTTGTGGATATAGAGAATTGGTAAAATCTAAAGTCTTATTAGATTTTATAAGAATAAGAAAATTTCCATGAAATATTTTTTAAATTTACATCGAATTATAGTTTACTTGAGAAACTGTTCCTCTAATGAGGCGCTCTATTAAATTTAAATCTTGAGGATAGTTTATTACATCTTCAAGATTTTTCATTAATGAATACTATGCTATCCTGAATGGACCATCGTTGTGTGATAACGATTTATTTTTTTTGTTCTCTTACATAAAAAATAGAATTGCTAATATTTATACAGCATTATAATTAGGGATTATTGGTTTACGCTTACAGATTGTGACCACCTATGTTGCGATAAATTTTCAAAGCTTTTTCTTTTTTTCTTTCTAGATAAATTGTAGTATCTCCATAAAGGAGTTCTAGAAGTCTTAATTTTGAATTAATATCATGGATACTGATTTTATAGAGATTCTTTTTTTTATAATGATAGATATAATTAGTAATCCCATGATTACTCAGGTAATCTTTAAAGAAAACTAACATGTGTTTTGAGCCAAAGTATATCTCAATGTAGGATTTCTTATTATCCTTACTAAGGTAATAATGTCCATCACCATCAATATAACCTCTGAGATAATGTCTTATTAAATCTTTTGGTATGTTGCTCATTCTAAGCGTTCGGGATTTAGCCTTTGTTATGTTTAATTTTTCTAAATCATAGCAAAGCTTATTAGAACCGACACTAACCTCAACATATTCATAATAGCCTCCCTCAATCTTATACCTATAATCTTTAATCTCTATATTACCATTTAGGCTTTTGACAAACCTCTCTAGATGCTTTTTTTCATCTTTGTGAAGTGATATTTTGAGTCGTTTTCCTGTTCTACCTCCACCTAGTATACAACCATCCGCTGCTATAAAGCCTAGCCAGTACCCCTTCTCCTCGCAATCAATGTTTTGAAAGAAGTCTCTGTTATATGAATATGTTGTGTGTATTAAAGGTTTCTTTTTTATCTTAAGGGATGTTAGCTTATTTTGAACGCTAGTTTTTGCTCTTCCTAACTTCTCTCCTAATATTTTAACAGTAAACATATCGGCATTTTTTCTAAGAAATAAAACTTCTTCATCAGTCCACTTTTTATAATTTCTTTTATACATAATTATCCATTCCTATCAAAAAGTAAATCGCAATAATCATTATTACCAATATAATAGTTAATCAAACGTAGCGTTTTACTTAGTATGTAATCTTTTTTGTATGTTGGTACGGATAATTGAAAAGGTTATTGAAATTTAAGACATTATTATAAAAAATTAATAAAACCCGTCTTTTATTGTTTGTTAAACTATATTGATTGTGAAGGAATTTACTTAAAGAGGCAGATTAGTTTGAGAGGAACATGTCTGTTATTGATTAAACTGCCACTATCTTTTATGAAATGCTTTTATTTTATCAGAAGGAAATACAGTTCTTCACCAATCCTTCAATCGCCCATAAACTGAAACTAGGGTGATAAAAATGCTAAAACGTAATCAACAGGACATAACTTCTTATCATCAAAAGTATTTTCGTCCATCTTGCTTGAAAGCTTTAAATTTAAGATTTAGCAATTGGGAATTTTTCGCTCCTTATTATGATAAAACTCAAAAAGAAATCCAAGTACCTACAGAATTGACAAAAACCCCCGAAGATACCCTTCTTAACTATTTTAGTATTTTGCGTGAAGCTGAAAGTATGGGCGGAAGGAGTTGCGGTTCTATTGGTCAGGCACGTATACCATTTCCTATTGCATATAATTTTTTGTCTAAAGAGTATCAAAATAAATTAAGCTATGAAGAATACTTTAATTCGTTTGCTGGGATAGGGCATACGAGTTTGCTAAAGCTTTGTCGAGTGCCAGATGGAAGACGGGGAATAAGATTTTTTTATGAAATTGAAACGATTGAGGGATTCGAAGGCAAGAGCGCTGAGTATTTCGGCTATTCTTACGGATTTATCCAACTTGAATACGAAAAAGAAGGTTTTCGAATTTCTGATTTGAGTAAAATTGAAGAAGATTTTTTATGCGCACCATATCATGGTTGGGACCATGAGGGGGAAGCGGTTGTAAAAGTGAAATATGGAAATTGGTGCAAATTGATTCAGCATATGTACCCAACTATGAAAAATGGATACGTTAAAAATATTTACTTTCATGGTAATGATGGAGCGGATTATTGTATTATTTTTGCTACATTAACGAATGGAACTGACGTAGAAATTGCTCAATTTCGTAAAGTAGGAAATGGAGAGTGGAAACAGGTTAACATGAAGCCCGAAAAAGAGTGTTTAGATGAAAAAGCAGATGATAATTTATAACGGGGCAACTTTTGGACAGTTAAATAGTTAATTGACGTACAAATACATTTTTTAACTTTTCCTCAATTAACGGGTGCATTTCTACTATTTGAAAATGTACAGGAAAGAGATGACTCAGGTTTGAGTTATTCCTTTTTTCTTATATTGGGCGGATATTGGCATAGGGGCGAGTTCAAGATATAGCTGCACAACGATTAATAAATCTGTCATTTTATGAAGACTAAACTATCCCTATTATTTAATACAGCAGGTTATATTAATTGTGAATGAATACACTTAAACAAATGGATACAAAGGTTCAACAACAAATAAAAAAGAACTTGGAAACTCTCCAAGTTCCTAAACTAAGTGATACTTTCATATCAGTTTTCAATCTGATATTCTAGTTCTCCCGTTAACATATCGGGCAAGTTTTTTGATGTTATTTCGTAAGAAAACTTAAAGGTTTCCGAAGCCTTAAATAAAATATAGGATGGGAATGAGATATTTTCCTTTGGATTCAACTCTCTGTAATAGTATTCAAACACGTGATATTCATCTTCATTATATATTTCAACATTAAACAAACTGTTAATATAATCGCTGTAATCTTCATTCAAACTCTCAACTTTTTCACTATAACTTTGAGAAAGAGAAAGTATTGGTGGTGAAGGGAGAGGACTATATTCAAAGTTCTCTTGAACTTTACTGTCTTTATTGTGTCTAAGTATATAGTTTAAAATCCCATCAGTAAATTCTTCAATAACTAGAGGAGACGGTACTTTAAGGTCCTGAGGTTCTAGAATTTCAACCTCCTTAGGGAATTTTAACTTTACAGTAATTGACTCGTTAAATTCTTGTCCTGTATTCCTTAAAACTAAAGGGATAACAAAATACGAACCTATATAGTTAAACATTTCTAAATATCCTTCTAAAGCTTTCAATTCCCTTAAAAAATCTTGGATTTTTTCACCTTTCTCTTTCTCTGTTTCAGTCCCCTCTATACTCTTATTGTTAAAATATGGACTAGAAAAACTTAACCGTGACTCCATTAATCCACCAACGTTAAAAAAACTATCCTCTAGTTGTATGTTTAGCAGATTACTTGTCTTTTGAATCACATCCGCTCGTTTCTTAGGTGACAATTCTTTAGAGGTTAAAAGGCTACCTCCAAAAGCTGAAAGATTAATGCTGTGGGTTTCATCCTCACCATCGGATTTTTCCTTATTTATTTCACTAAATGCTTTTAACTTAATTTCTGATATATCTTTAATTAATTCCTTTAGCTTTCCCTGTTTCTCATGTATAAATTTAGAGTTTGCCAAACCATCTCTCCTAAAAGCTTTAAAACGACTTGAAAAATCACAGTATTTAGGTAAGTAGTATTGAACTAATAATTCATTCTCATTTTTACTATTGATTATTTCTTTTTTTTTTGTTTTTTGACTCTGTGCAAAGGAAGTTAAGTGGTTGTATAACTTCTCTTCAAATTCCTCTAAAGATGAGTAGCTATCATATAAACCTTTTTGTTGACATTCTTCTTTAAAAACCTTTAATTTCTGATATTGGTCAAAATCGATACTATCAGGGACTACAGGTGCAGATGAAAAGTACAACATAACTTTCTTATCCTTCTTCATAAACTCTTGAATTTCTTCAACTGTACCAGATTCAGCAACTCCAGTATGAGAACCGAGCTTAGTCCAAAACGTCCCAACTAAAATATCTGAATTATCTACTATTTGTTTATTTATAATCGCTTGCGGTCTGTCCCCCATTTCTGGAACGGTATGAGTCTCCCATTTTATAGGTAGAAAAACTACTTCGTAATAAGCAGAGTTTAATGTGTTCCACTTGTTTAGAATCTCAGGGACTTTCTTTCTTTGTTCTGAAACATCAGAGGGGGATGCGATTAATACTTGATATGCTGTAGCCAAAAAAGACATGTTCAAACCCACCTTATATTTATCTCTATTAGTAAATATCCCAATTGTTATAATATAAGATTAACTTAAATTGTTAAATTTATCTAGCCATACTTTCATTATGGACGCTGGAATTTCTGGCATTCGGTAGCCATCGACCTCATCCTTATCTTACTGATGCATTATAAATGGATATGTAAAGCGGAAGAGAAGCTTATCAGAAATAAAGCGGTGGCAATAAAGCACACCCAGACGCTCTAAATTGCTTGTAATAGGGTTTTGAAAGGTCTCGTTCAGTTTCCCCTATGATTGAATCCGAGGCATTATGTAAGCCTACAGGGCGTTCTAAGTTAGTGTGTTACAGAAACCACTCTTATCCACAAACTGGCATTCGGAAAAAGTACGATACGACTCAAATAATCGTTATGTTTTAGTGCGATAAAGTGATAAATCAGATAGTAATTAACTAATGCAGTTCGAGACGAATTATCGAAATGGATTATGAAACTTAAAACAAAGCATCATCTTCCAACTTTGTAACAAAGCGTTATCTAAAGACTGCTTTTAGTGTATATCGAAGGAACAGCTATCACTTAATTTATCGTATCGTTTACAATAAGCCTAAAGGTGCAAATACTTGAAAGTTATTGCACCATTTTAATACCATTGCTATAATAGGCTTTAGAAGGTGCAATAACATAGTGCAATAAATAACTGATGAAATGTGAGGAAACAACAATGAGATATGGATATGCAAGGGTCTCAACAACAGCACAAGATTTAGAGGTTCAAATCCAAGCGTTACAATCTGAAGGATGCGAGGTTATATATAAAGAGAAGTTTACAGGAACTAAAACGGATAGACCTGAGTTTAACAAGGTGCTTGAGGCGTTACAAGAAGGCGATACATTAATCGTAACAAAACTAGATAGATTTGCTAGGTCGGCAGTCGAAGGTATTCAAACCGTTAAGACTCTATTTGCAAGAGGGATAAAGGTACACATCCTTAATATGGGACTTGTAGAAAACACCCCAACAGGCAGACTGATTTTCAATATACTTAGTTCATTCGCAGAGTTTGAACGAGATATGATTGTAGAACGAACTCAAGAAGGTAAAGCATTAGCTAGGCAACGTGATGATTTCAAAGAAGGTAGACCAAGAAAACACTCCAAGCAACAGGTACAACATGCTTTAGAATTACTTAAGACTCATACATACAAAGAGGTTGAAGCAATGACGGGAATAAAGAAGCGAACACTGATTAACAGAAAGAATGAACTAAAGGCAAAGCAATTATAAGGGAATCCCTATGGTGTCTCTTTTTATTTGCAATGGATATGGGGGGATATTCCCACATTTTCACTAGGGGCATGAGCAGGATACACCTCTAGTCGGTTCATCCACGCACCATGAAACATTAAGTCTTGCTACAGAAAAAGCTGAGCAATTAAAAACATCTTATAAAAAAAATCATATGTATGAAAAAAGAGCTTGTAATATCACGTCCAAACTGAAAAAAAGCATAAAAAAACGTCTCATACGAAATGAGACGTTTTTTTATGCTAATAGCTGGATAACCAGCTTATTCACAAGTGATCCGTCTGTTTTACCTTTTACTTTCGGCATAACAGCAGTCATCACCTTACCCATATCTGCTTTAGAAGTCGCACCAACTTCAGAAATAACTTGCTTGATTACATCAACTAGTTCTTCTTCAGTTAATTGCTCTGGCAAATATGCGCTTAAAATCTGAATTTCACTTTGCAGTTTATTAACAAGGTCTTCACGACCAGCTTTTTTAAATTCAAGGAGGGAGTCCTTATACTGTTTTACTTCACGAGCTAAAACTGTTAATTCCTCTTCTTCAGTAAGAGTATGTTGCAGTTTAATACCTTCATTTTGTAAAGCAGCCTTAACCATACGAATAACGGTTAATTTTTCTTTTTGTTTATTCTTCATCGCTTGTTTCATATCATCGTTTAAACGACCGAGAAGACTCATAACTTACACCCTCTCTTAGAATTTACGCTTTCTTGCCGCTTCAGATTTCTTCT
>Ga0102589_1002517_pt1 | contig 20981 bp, 17 predicted proteins | sample AraplaMF_Col_mLB_FD_76858 | JGI IMG/M metagenome (GOLD analysis project Ga0102589, IMG submission 76858) | Arabidopsis root microbial communities from the University of North Carolina, USA - plate scrape MF_Col_mLB | ecosystem: Host-associated > Plants > Roots > Endosphere | place: USA... | reverse complement strand
CGCGCCTTCGTAAATGCGCAGCGAGCGTATGTCGCGGTACAGGCTTTCCACCTTGGTGCCCACCTTCACGCCCAGGCCGCCGTGCATTTGCAGCGCCATGTCGATGACCTTTTGCGCGTTCTCGGTGGCCGTCATCTTGGCCATGGCGGCCTCGGCGGTGATGCGCGCGCCGCTGCCCAGGCGTTCGCTTTCGTCGCGCATCCAGGCGGCGCGGTAGGTCAGCAGCGCGGCGGCGTCGACCAGGGCCGCCATTTCGCCGAGCTTGGCCTGCGTCAGCTGGAAGTCGGCCAGGGTCTGGCCGAACATTTTGCGTTCTTTCGAAAAGCGCACCGCCTCGGCCAGCGCGCGGCGCGCCATGCCCAGCGCGGCGGCCGCCACCGAGGCGCGGAAGATGTCCAGCGTCTGCATGGCGAGCTTGAAGCCGCCGTGCAGCGCGCCCAGTTGCGCGTCCCCGGGCAGCTTGCAGTGCGCGAACTTCAGCGTGGCCAGCGGGTGCGGCGCCATCACGGCGATGTGTTCGCTGCTGTCCAGGCCCTTGCTATTAGCGTCAACGATAAAGGCCGTGATGCCGCGCGTGCCGGCCTGCGGGTCGGTCTTGGCAAAGGTCACGTAAAAATCCGCGATGCCGCCGTTGCTGATCCAGGTCTTGCTGCCGTTCAGGCTCCAGCCCTCGCCCGTGTCGGTGGCCGAGGTCGCCATGGCGCCGGCGTCCGAACCCGCGTCGGGTTCGCTCAGCGCAAAGGCCGCGATTTTTTTGCCGCTGGCCACCAGGGGCAGGTAGGCCGCCTGCTGCGCCGGCGTGCCGGCCAGCGTGATGGCACCGCTGCCTAGGCCCTGCATGGCAAATGCAAAATCGGCCAAAGGCGAATGAAAGGCCAAAGTCTCGCGCAGGATCACCAGCGCGCGCGAGTCCAGTTTCTCCAGCGCGCCGCCCAGGGCGCCGTCCTTGCCGGCCGGCACGCAGTAGCGCAGCCAGCCCTGTTCGCCCAGCAGCGCCACCCATTCCTTGCAGGCCTTGCGGTCGTCGCTTTCGTCGACCTGCTGCTGGGGCGCCCAGTCGGCCAGGCGCCGGCCCAGCTCGCGGTGAACCTCGTCAAAAAAAGGCAAAGCCAGGTGGGCGGTGCTCGATTTCATGCCTGAATCCTTGTTGTGCTGCTGTGCTCAGTCGCCGCGAAACACCGGTTTCTGTCTGGCCGCGAAGGCCTCGTAGGCGCGCGTGAAGTCCTTGGTCTGCATGCAGATGGCCTGGGCCTGGGCCTCGGCCTCTATGGCCTGGTCCAGCGTCATGGCCCATTCCTGGTGCAGCATGGTCTTGGTCATGCCGTGCGCAAAGGTCGGACCCTCGGCCAGTTCGCGCGCGAGTTTTTGCGCCTGGGCCAGCAGTTCCTGCGGCTCATGCAGGGCATTGAAGAAACCCCACTGCAGGCCTTCCTGCGCGTTCATGGCGCGGCCGGTGAACAGCAGCTCCGACGCGCGGCCCTGGCCTATCAGGCGCGGCAGCAGCGCGCAGGCGCCCATGTCGGCGCCGGCCAGGCCCACGCGCGTGAACAGAAACGCCGTCTTGGCCTGGGCCGTGCCCAGGCGCATGTCGGCCGCCAGCGCCATCATGGCGCCCGCGCCGGCGCAGATGCCGTCGATGGCCGCGATGATGGGCTGCGGGCACAGGCGCATGGCCTTGATCAGGTCGCCCGTCATGCGCGTGAATTCCAGCAGCTCGGGCATGCTCATCTTGGTGAGCGGGCCAATGATCTCGTGCACGTCGCCGCCCGAGCAAAAATTGCCCCCCGCGCCGGTGATGACCACCGTTTTCACGTCGGTCGCGCTGTTCAGCGTGCGGAACAGATCGCGCAGCTCCGCGTAGGAGTCAAAGGTCAGCGGGTTTTTTCGCTCGGGGCGGTTCAGGGTCAGCGTCGCGACGCCGTCCTCGAAGGAATACGCGAAATGCTCCGCCTGGTAGTGGGCCATCGCATCGAAATGCGCGTGCATGGGGTTGGCCAGGCCTATGTAGTGTTTCATGGGGTTTCCAGTTTTGCGTCGGCGAGTTGGTTGTGGTGCTGCTTGACCTTGCCCAACAGCTTGTGCAGCGATTCGACCTCGCGCGGCGACAGGGCCTCAAAGGCCGCGACGATCCAGGCCTCGTGCTCGGTCGCCATTTCGTCAAACAGCTTGCGCCCGCGGGTCGTCAGGCGCACGCGGTAGGCGCGCCGGTCGCCCTCCACGTCCACGCGCTCGACCAGGCCTTCGGCCACCAGCTGGTCGGTGATGCCGGTGACGTTGCCGCCCGTCACCATCATGCGGCGCGACAGCTCGTTCATCTTCAGGCCCTCGGGGCTGCGCTCGAGCTGCGCCATCAGGTCGAAGCGCGGCAGCGTGGTGTCGAACTGCTCGCGAAGCTGGGTGCGCACCTGCTTTTCCACCAGCTGCGTGCAGGTCAGCATGCGCAGCCAGAGGCGCAATGCCTCGGGGTGTTCGCTGTGGCCTCGTGCTTCCATGTCCATGCGGGTCTCCTTGATGTATTGGCTTTTGCTTTTTTTATTTGCCGGCCGCGGGCTGCCCGGCGAGTGCCTGCTGCTTGGCGATTTCGCGGTAGAGCTGGTCGCGCCCGCTGAGGTAAGGCTTGGGCCAGTTCACATGGCGGCTTTGCAGCTTGGCGGCTTCGTGCAGCGTCCAGGCCGGATCGGCCAGGTGCGGGCGGGCAATCGCGCACAGGTCGGCGCGGCCCGCGGCGATGATGCTGTTGACGTGGTCGACTTCCGAGATCGCGCCCACGGCGATGGTCTGTATGCCCACCTCGTTGCGTATGCGGTCGGCAAACGGCGTCTGGTACATGCGGCCGTACACCGGTTTGGCCGCGCGTGTGGTCTGGCCGGAGGACACGTCGATGAAGTCGCAGCCCGCGGCCTTGAACAGGCGCGCAATCGCCACCGCGTCGTCGGCCGTGTTGCCGCCCGGCGCCCAGTCGTGCGCGGAGATGCGCACGCTCATGGGCAGGTGGGCCGGCCACACGGCGCGCATGGCGGCAAACACTTCAAGCGGGAAGCGGCAGCGGTTTTCCAGGGTGCCGCCGTAGTCGTCAGTGCGCTGGTTGGTCAGCGGCGTGATAAAGCTCGACAGCAAATAGCCGTGCGCGCAATGCAGCTCCAGCCAGTCAAAGCCGGCTTCGGCCGCGTAGCGCGTGGACTGCACAAACTCGGCCTTCACGCGGTCCATGTCGGCGCGCGTCATGGCCTGGGGCAACTGATTGCTTGGGCCGTAGGCCACGGCGCTGGCCGCCAGCAGCGGCCAGTTGCCGGTTGGCAGCGGCTCGTCGGGCGCTTCCCAGCCCACTTGCGTCGAGCCCTTGGGGCCGCTGTGGCCCAGCTGCATGCCTATCTTGGCGCCCGCGCCCGAGGCATGCACAAAATCCACAATGCGTTTGAAACCCTTGGCCTGCGCCTCGTTCCACAAGCCCGGGCAGCCCGGCGTGATGCGGCCTTCGGGGCAGGGCGAGGTCATTTCGACAAACACCAGGCCGGCGCCGCCCAGGGCGCGCGCGCCCAGGTGCACCAGGTGGAAGTCCTGCGGCATGCCGTCTAGCGCGCTGTAGGTGGCCATGGGCGACACGACGATGCGGTTTTTCAGTGAAAGCTCGCGCACTTTCAGCGGCAGCAGCATGGGCGGTGGCGCATGCGGCGCATTGCTCTTGGCCAGCCACTGCTCATAGCCCTGTAGCCAGGCGGCGTCGCGCACGCGCAGGTTTTCATGGCTGATGCGCTGTGAACGTGTGAGCAGCGAATAAAAGAACTGTTCGGCCTCCATGCCGCTGTAGCGGTCCACGTTCTCGAACCATTCGGTGGAGTTGCGCGCCGCGTTCTGGATCTTGAGCACCTCGACGGAACGCAGCGCCTCGTAGGCCTGCAGCGCCGCCGTGGCATCGCCGTGCTGGGCAAAGCAGTGGCTCAGTTCAATCGCGTCTTCGAGCGCCAGCTTGGTGCCGCTGCCGATGGAGAAATGCGCGGTATGCGCCGCATCGCCCATCAACACAATGGGCACCTGCTTGCCGTTGATGTCAGCCTCATGAACCCAGCGCTCGCAAACCACACGCGGAAAGCGTATCCAGATGGCCGAGCCGCGCACATGGGTGGCGTTGTTCATCAGCGCGTTGCCGTCCAGGTATTTGGCGAACAGGCGCTCGCAAAACGCGATGCCGTCCTCCTGGCTCATCTGGTCCAGGCCGTGGGCCTTCCACACGGCCTCGGGCGTCTCGACGATAAAGGTCGAGGTGTTTTCGTCAAACTTGTAGGCATGGGCGGCAAACCAGCCGTGCTCGGTCTGCTCAAAGGCGAAGGTGAAGGCGTCAAAGGTCTTGCGTGTGCCCAGCCAGACAAAACGGCAGGCGCGCAGCTCCACGTCGGGCTTGAAGGTGTCCGCGTAGCGGTTGCGGATGCGGCTGTTCAGGCCGTCGCTGGCGACCACCAGGTCGGCGCCGTACTGCGCCGCGATGGCCTGGTCGTCCTGCACATCGGTTTCAAACACCAGCGACACGCCCAGCGCCATGCAGCGCTCCTGCAGGATGTTGAGCAGGCGCTTGCGGCCTATGCCGCAAAAGCCGTGGCCGCCGGAGCGCACCGAGCGCCCCTTGAAGAAGACCTCCACGTCATCCCAGTGGTTGAAGGCATCGCCTATCAGCTGCGCGCTGACCGGGTCGGCCGCGCGCAGGTTGCCCAGGGTCTGGTCCGACAGCACCACGCCCCAGCCGAAGGTGTCGAACGGCCGGTTGCGCTCGACCACCGTCACCTGGTGGGCCGGGTTCTGCAGCTTCATCAGCAGGGCGAAATACAAACCTGCGGGACCACCGCCCAGGCAAAGAATGTGCATGAAAGCGTACTCTCTGGATTAATCTTGCCTTAATTGTTTAGGTTTAAAGTAAATCCGTCAAGCAGGGTTTTCCGCCCCTCCCGGTTGAACCCCCTGAACTCTTAACCCAGCAGGGGCCGCGGAACCGGCTTTGCCGGGCCGCAGGCGCAGCGGCCCCTCGGGGGGCAGCGAACCACACGAAGTGGGGAGCGTGGGGGCTGAATCTTCACCAGCAGGGGCCGCGGAACCGGCTTTGCCGGGCCGCAGGCGCAGCGGCCCCCTCGGGGGGCAGGGAGCTACACGAAGTGAGCGACCGTGGGGGCCTGGAAAGCCGCTGCGCGGTAAGTGAGCACCAGCGTGTCGCGGAATCCGGCACCCGGCTGATCGTCGACCGGCAGGATGGGCGTGGTCTCGTGGATCACCCGGGCGTCGTCCAGCAGCAGCGCCGTGAGCGGCTCCCGCATCACAAAACGCACGCCGTGCGGGCCGTTGGCGTCAAACACCCGGGTCTCGCCGCCCTTCACGCCGTGGCGGCCCACCATCATCACCACCACAAAGTCCACGCCGTCGCGGTGCGCGCCCTCGGGTGTGGGCCGGCCCACGCCGCCGGCGGTGTCGATGCGGAACTGGTGCGCTTCGATATGCCAGCGCTGGGCCGGCTGCACCTGGGCAAACAGCCGGCCCAGGGCGGCGATCAAGTCCGTCCAGGCCGCGGCCGTGGCCACGGCGGGCTCCACCGGCTCGAACCAGCGCTCAAAACCACCGTGCAGCGCGTTGTAGTCGGTCGGCTGCCAGTGCGCGCGGTGCGGCGTCTGCGTGAGCGTGCCGGCGGCGATCTCCTGCACAAAACACGAGTGCCGGCGCTTGCGGTAGTGGCCGCCGTCCTTCAGGTGGGCGTCGGGCGGCAGGCGGTCCCAGGAGGGCACCAGGGCATTCCAGGCCGGCGCCCAGGCGGGGCCCAGCTCCAGCGTGGCCGTCAGCTCGGCCGGGTTCAGCAGGCTCAGGCCGTCCTGGCTGAGCGCCTGGCGGGCCGACTTGGGGACAGTGGCGATATTGAACATAGTCCGCTATTTTGCTTGAGCCCGGCGGGCCGCCCGCGCCCCGCCAGCGGAAACCCCCTGGCGGCCAAAAAGGTGAAACTTACCTACACACAGGCCGCTCAAACCTTTCCATAATGGTCTGTCAGCACAACTTGAGGAGCCATCCATGCTTTACAAATTCAAATCCAAAGACGCCGGCGATGTGATCATGCTCGAAGCCAACGGCCGCAAGGTCCTCGAGATCATCGGCAAGGACCCCGCCCCCAAGGGCATCATCCTGCCCGAGCAGATGCCCGCCGCCATTGCCGCCCTGAAGGAAGCCATCGCGCACGAGGAAGCCCACGACGCCAATGCCGAGGACGGCGTGGTCCCCGGCGACGGCCTGGGCCTGCGCCAGCGCGCCGTGCCCTTTATCGACATGCTGCAGCGCAACCTCAAATCGGGGCATGAGGTGGTCTGGGGGGTGTAGGCGCCCCGGCCGCCGCGGCGGCCTGACTCTCTCTATATATAGATAGGAATAAAAAAAGCCCTGGTGACAGGGCTTTTTTCATGGCGGCTTGTGATGCGCCGTGGCGCGGCAGGCAATTTAAATGTCAACCACACCCATCCGCTTCAAGGCATCCTTGGCCGGCTCCAGCCCTTGCAGCGCCGCCTTCTTGTACCAGTCGATGGCGGCCGCCCTGTCCTGGCTGCCGCCCCAGCCGTATTCGTACGCATGGCCCACCTTGTACTGCGACTGCGCAAAACCGGCCGTGGCGGCGGACAGGTGGTAGGCAAAAGCCTTGCGCAGGTCCGCCGGCTGGCCGACACCGTATTCCAGGTACCACGCCGCGTTGTGCGCGCCGCGCGCCAGGCCGACCTCCGCGGCCCGCACAAACCAGTCAAACGAGGCCTTCACATCAGGCCGCGTGCCCATGCCCCGGTAGTACATCAAGGCCAGGTTGTTCATCGCATAGGGGTGCCCCTGCTCGGCCGCGCGCCGGTAGTTGTCAAACGCCAGCGGCAGGTCGGCCGCCATGCCAATGCCATGCTGCTGGTTCCACGCCAGTGCGGCCTGGGCCAGCACAAAGCCCGCCTCGGCCGACTTGCGGTACCAGGTATTGGCCAGCTCGTGGTTGACCTCCACACCCCGCCCATTGTTGTAAATCATCGCGACCGCATGCTGGGCGCGCGCGTTGCCGCCATGGGCCAGGCGCAGCAAGTCTTCACGCGCGCTGGCTGAGCCCTTGGCCGCCGCCGAAAACAAAGGCACGACTTCAGGATTGGGCAACTGCGACAGCAGCCGCGCTAACGGATCGGCCTGCGCCACCGGCACCGCCTTGGCCGCATCGGTAGCAGCAGCAGCAGCAGTGGGCGCCGCCGTGCCGGCAGCCGCGGCCATTTCAGTCTGCGCGGCCGCATTGCGTTCCGCCGTCGTGCCGGCCAGCGGCTGCGCAAGGGCGGCGGCAGTGCCGGTCGCGCCCGCAGCCGGAAACAGGCGCGAAAGCGCCTGCGCCGCGCCTTGCGTCAAACCCGCCGGGTCCGTCGTGGAGGCGGCGAATTTTTCGATGTACTGGCGGGTCGTATCCGGGTTGCGCGAAAAGCGGTGCGACACCACAAAGGCATCGGCCGCACGCGGCGCCTGCCCTTGCGCGCCCAGCACTTCAGCCAGATTGGCCCAGGCCGCAGCCCGTGCAGGCGCCAGCGCGAGCGTGTAGCGCAGCTGTGCCTCCGCTTCAGCGAACTTGCCCGCGCGGTACAGCACATAACCGTAGTTGTTGGCGATCTCCTGGTCGGAAGGATCGGCCCGCCGCGCTTTTTCAAAATCAGCGAGAGCCTCGGCCACCTGGTCGGCCTTGAATTTTTCCAAGGCCGTGGTGTTGAGCCGACGCGCCAGCTTGCGGTCGCCACGCGAAGGGTAAGGCAGCTCCTCAATCTCGGTCTTGGCATCCCACACCGCATTGGCATCACGCGACGCGGCGCCCGCCAGCATCTTGCCGACCTGTTCCAGGCGCGGCGCGATCTGGGCGTTGGGTGCTGCGCTTGCTTGCGCGAACACCAGCGGGTGGGCCATCTGAAGCGCAACGGCCAGGATGCAGGCGCTTGAAAAGCTGGTTGTGCGTTGGTGCGCTGTTTTTTTGAACATGGAAACTACCCTCCTCTTGTGCGGGGGAGTTTATCTGTAAGGCGCGTGGGTACTGGATCTGTGTCCATTCTCTCTATGAGAGATGTGTATGCGTGAATGTTTAAACGCTATTGGCGTGTTTCTCCGCATGTCTTTACAGTCCGGCGACTGACGCATTGCAAAGGGAGATGGTGTGGATGATTTCGATCCGGCTGATGGGTTCCTGGCAGAAGGGAGGGACCAAGGTGCCCACCCCAACCAAACCGTGAGCGCAAAGAAATTGCCTCGTCTCACCGAGTTGCCTGGTGAGCGACTTATCAAGTGGCTGGTGTGGTGCTTGATTGCACTCTCGCTGGCATTCGGAGCCATTTTGACGACGGCGCATGTGTTGGCCCGAACAACGGACATGCCCAGTGCGCAAATTCTGGTGGCACGGCTGTATACAGATGACCTTTGGTGGCACCCGACCGACAGGATTTTTGCCAAGCAACTACTCCACAAGGCCATTGCTGCAGGTGACATCAAGGCCCAGTATCGCCTGGCACGCGATTACGAAAACGAAAAGAACTACGCGCAAGCTTTTCCATTGCATGAGGACCTGGCTTTGAAGGGATGGACTGATTCCCAGACGCGGCTGGGCATGCTGTACATGGAGGGGCATGGTGTCAGCCAAAACACCGATGTAGCCACCCTCTGGCTCAAAAAGGCCGCAGCACAAGGAGATGCAAGTGCGCATCTTCTGCTTGGCGTCATCTATTTTGGGGAATTACCCAACTCGCCCCAGGACATTGTCCAAGCAGCGCAATGGATTCACTCATCCGCTCAACTGGGCAATGGGCGAGCCCAGGATACCTTGGCCCGCCTCTATACAACGGGAAAAGGGGTGCCCGAAAACCTGGACATAGCGATGCAATGGGCGAACAGCAGTTTGGACGCAGGCTATGGCCCGGCGAGCGAAACCATTCAATTAATTCAATCACTCAAAAAAGAAAAAGGAAAAAGAAATGGAAGCTAGTCCAGGACAAAAGAAGGCCACTGGTGAAACCTTAGTGGATCTAGGGAATCTTTATCAAGACGTCAAAAAAGATGACCAGGGTGGCTTTGTCAGCGACTTCATGAGTTTCGTCAAGCACCTTGGAAAGGTGCTCAAGACTCCATTTGTTTTCTCTGCACCTCCTTCTGAGGTCGCTGAGGTCGCCAAAAAAGTGAACGAACGACTCTATGGGAAAGACGGGCTTGGAGGCATCCTGGACGATCCAGCCAATGCCGATGTATTGGGGAAAAGGCCTCCAATCATCGGCCCTTTGCAAACCCAGTTCGGCCAAGCTGAGCAGACCCGTAGCCCCCTCATCCTTGATCTCGATGGATTGAACGGTGCGGATACCCTGGACAAAACAGCCGGCATCCACTTTGACCACGACGGCAACAAGTTTGCCGAACAAACCGGCTGGGTAGGCCAGAATGACGGCCTGCTGGTCTGGGATAAAAACGGCAACGGCCAGATCGACAACGGCACCGAGCTGTTTGGCAATAACACGGTTCTCAATAACGGCGGCAAAGCTGCCAACGGTTTTGCCGCGCTGGCCGAACTGGATGCCAACAAGGATGGCAAGGTCGATGCAAGCGATGCTGCCTCCAGCCAGCTGCGTGTCTTTAGAGATGCGAACAGCAATGGCGTGGTCGATGCCGGCGAATTGCTGAGCCTCGCCGAAGCCGGAGTACAAAGCCTCAACACCGGCTACACGAGCCAGGCCGTGACCGATGCCAACGGCAACCAGCACCTGCAGACTGGGAGTTTCACCACCACTACTGGGCAAAGCCGAGTCATGGACGACGTCTGGTTTGCCGTGGACACGGCCCGCACCATCGATACCGAGCTGGTAGCCGTCAACGACGCCATTGCAGCTCTACCGGATATCGAGGGTTTTGGTAATGTGCACAGCCTGCACCAGGCGATGGCGCGTGACGCCAGCGGCAAGCTGCAGGCCCTGGTGCAGCAATATGCCGGCACCGGCGATCCAGCTATGCGTGCAAGCCTGCTTAACGACATCATTTACCGCTGGGCCGGCGTGCAGGACATAGACCCGGCCAGCCGCGCCGCCACGCAGATTTATGGCAATGTCATTGGCGACGCGCGCAAACTGGCCACGCTGGAGACCTTTCTGGGTGAGAGTTACCTGGGCACCTGGTGCTGGGGCGCAAGGGATCCCAATCCGCATGGCCAGGCCGCGCCTATCCTGCTCAATGCATACGACCAATTGGCCCAATGGGTCGGCAACCAGTTACTGGCGCAGACTTTGTTCAGGCCGCTCTATGAAAGCATAGGCCTGCGCTTTACCCCGGACAACCAAAGCCTTGAATGGGACGTCAGTGCCGTGGTGGCGACGCTGAGGGCCCAATACGACGCCAACGCGGCGCAGGGCCTGGCCATGTTCATCAGCTTCGCCACCAACCTTAAAACCATGGAGGAGGCCGGAACACAAATTTTGGCCAAGCTGCGGCAGCAGGGCAATGTTCAAGGCCAGGGATTTGATTTGTATCTTGCCGTCCTAGGCGACAACCTACTCACAGGCACGGCGGGCGCGGACACGCTGAGTGCCAGAGCCGAAGTGGACAACCTCTTCAGTGCCGGGAAAGGCGCCGACACTCTCAATGGCGGCAGTGGCGCCGACACATTTATTTGGGCAAAGGGTGATGGCAACGACATCATCTCGGAGGTGGGTGGTACGAGCACCGTGGTAGATACCCTGAATCTCCTGGATGTCAATGCCTCGGAAGCACGACTTAGCCGCGATGCGACCAACCTGTACGTCACCATAGGCGCCGAACAGATCAAGGTTGCCGACCATTTCGGCAATGCATCCACAGTCCTGGAGCAGATCCAGTTCAGCGATGGCCGTACTTGGGGAAAGACGGAACTGGAAGCCGCACCGCTCTTGTATCTTGGCACCACCAGCGATGACGCGCTGACAGGAACCTCCCAATCAGATGCATTCGAAGGCGGCAAAGGCGCGGACACGCTCTGGGGCGGGGCCGGCGGCGATTCCTACGCTTGGGCCAAGGGTGACGGCAACGACGTCATTTCAGACTACGACAGCCTGGCCAGTAAAAATGTTGATACGTTGAAGCTTGCCGACGTGGCGCGTGAAGACGTCCAGCTCAGCCGTGACCCGGCCCACCTGTACGTCACCATTCTGTCAGCGGGCGAGAAGATTCAGGTCTTTGACCATTTCGGCGGCAATGGTGCAGGCCTGGAGCGCATTGAATTCTCCAGTGGCAACCCGCCGCTGCTGCTGGCCGACCTGAATGCTGCACCCTATCGCGGCACCACGGGCAAAGACACCCTGTCGGGAACAGTGGCGGCTGAGACTTTCATTGGCGGCAAGGGAGTTGACACGCTCTGGGGCGGGGCCGGCAGCGATTCATACGTGTGGGTTAAGGGTGACGGCAACGACGTTATTTCGGATTACGACAGCCTGACGAGCAAGAACATTGACACGCTCAAGCTTGCCGACGTGGTACGTGAAGACGTTCTGCTCAGCCGCGATACGGCTCATCTGTACGTCACCATCGTCTCAACTGGCGAGAAGATTCAGGTCTTTGATCACTTCACCGGCAATGGCGCTGGCCTGGAGCGCATTGAATTTTCCAGTGGCAACCCGCTGCTGCTGGCCGATCTGAACGCCGCAGCCTATCGCGGCACCGCAGGCAAAGACACCCTGTCGGGAACAGCGGCGGCTGAGACTTTCATTGGCGGCAAGGGAGTTGACACGCTCTGGGGCGGGGCCGGCAGCGATTCATACGTGTGGATCAAGGGTGACGGCAACGACATCATTTCGGACTACGACAGTGTGGCCAGCAAAAACATTGATACGCTCAAGCTTGCCGATGTGCTGCGTGAAGACGTCCAGCTCAGCCGCGACACAGCACATCTGTACGTCACCATCGTGTCTACCGGTGAGAAGATTCAGGTCTTCGACCACTTCACCGGCAATGGCGCCGGCCTGGAGCGCATCGAATTCCCAAGCGGCAACCCACTGCTGCTGGCTGACCTGAACGCCGCAGCCTATCGCGGCACCGCAGGCAAAGACACTTTGTCGGGAACATCTGCAGCTGAGACCTTTGTTGGCGGTAAGGGAATAGACCTGCTCTGGGGCGGGGCTGGCGGTGATTCATACGTGTGGGTTAAGGGTGACGGCAATGACATCATTTCAGACTACGACAGTGTGGCGAGCAAAAACATTGATACGCTGAAGCTTATCGATGTGGCACGTGAAGACGTCCAGCTCAGCCGCGATACGGCTCATCTGTACGTCACCATCGTCTCAACTGGCGAGAAGATTCAGGTCTTTGACCATTTCAGTGGCAATGGCGCCGGCCTGGAGCGCATTGAATTCTCCAGTGGCAACCCGCTGCTGCTGGCCGACCTGAATGCTGCGGTTTTTCGTGGCACGGGCGGTGCCGACACGATCACGGGTACCAACGGCAACGACGTGCTCGACGGCCAGGCCGGCAATGACGTTCTGGCCGGTGGTGTGGGCAGCGACGTTTACCAAATGGGCCGAGGCTATGGGACCGACACCATCCAGGAAAACGATGCGAAGGCCGGCAACACCGACGTGCTCCAGTTCATGGCCGGCATCAACGCCGACCAGCTGTGGTTTCGCAAGGCAAGCAACAACCTGGAGGTCAGCGTCATCGGCACGGCGGACAAGGCTGTGGTGAAGGACTGGTACCTGGGCAACCAGTGCCACGTGGAGCAGATCAAGTCGGGCGATGGCAAGCTGCTGCTGGATACGCAGGTGCAGAAGCTGGTCCAAGCCATGGCTGCCTTCACGCCGCCGGCCATGGGGCAGACGAGCTTGACGGCCGCACAGCAGACGGCGCTGGCGCCTGTGCTGGCCGCCAGCTGGCATTGAGTTCGCTAGGCAGGAAGCGTCTCCATGTTCTTTGTTATGCAAACGACCATGCGCCTAGTTGCTGGAGTGATATCGGCTTTAGCACTTGCCGCACACGCACAAACTCAAGCCAATCCGTTTCCCGACAAACCACTGGCGGCGCCCCAAATTCATGTTGAGAAGCAGTCCCTATTTCGTCCTTGGCGCGGGGGTGAAGTACCGCTCGGCGCGTATATGCCGAACTTCTTCAGGCGGCACCGCCTGGGAACGATCTCGCTTACCGCAAACGTGCACGCACACCTTGACGCTGTCGAGGACACCGAGCACTTCCCTTCGTACTTTGAACTGATCCATGCACAAACGGGAAAGATACTTGGCAAGTTTCCGGTCGTGGGTATCAACGACGCGGAGTGGTACTTCAACGGCAACGGTGCCATATATCTCAATCAACGACACATATCGCTGTGTGGTCCCCGCTCCACCCGAAAATTTGTTGCCACGGGAAAATCCGTGATCGAAACGCAGCAACCGATTCTGTACATCGGGGCTGAAACCGACGTGGTGGAAAGCACTCCGCTATACGAATCGCCAACATCCAAAACGATAGTGGCAACAGTCCCCGCCGAAACGAAAGTGACTGTTATTGGTATGCGCATGGGGCCATCGGAAGAGGCAACACCGCCGCTGCTTGTCAAAACGCCGTTTGGCTTGACCGGATGGCACCGCAGGGACCTCCCCGGAGGTCACTCCTCATTTCAGATCTATCTATGCAACTGATGAAAACGAAAAAAAGGGGGGTGGCGGTGGAATCGAAGGGGGAAGAAGAATCAAAGGGCATCAGCACGGTCGCTGCCATGCTGATGCTGGTTTTTGCTGGATTGATTTGTGTGGCGGGACTTCAGCATTTCAGGGAAATCAAATCCTCCGCTTTTCCTGCGACTCAAAAAGATGCTCCTGAAGTCGCAACAAGGGGCCCGTCTTGGCATTTGCAGCTAAAGGATGTTCCTGCGCAAAAGGCGTTTATTGGATTCAAGTACGGCAATCACATATATATCGACGTCTCAGAGTTGTGCCTGCAACCTGGTTTTAGAGAGTACGCCGACGATGGTGGCGTAGGGAATGAGAATACTAGTAGGCTGCTTTCAGAGACACCCGACATCCGGCTACCTGACGAGTTGGCGCAAGGAGTCTGGTGGGTGATTAGCAGTGAAGTACTGCCTGAAGACCGCATCTTTAACACGCCTTACCAATGGCTTGGTAGCGCCACTCCGCCATACAACTACGCGTGCCTGTTTTTGGGGCAAAGATCTGGACAAAAAATTGTCCGGCAATTTAGCACCGAGGAATCGGAGCCCGTCATTGGGTTGATGGGTTTTGAGGCTCCATTGGATTTGCACCTGAAAGAGCATGAGGGTTGGATTAACGTGACAGATGACAACCGTGCCGTAACAATGCGGCAACTACCGTGGCTGCATTCCTGGATGAATAAGTTTGGGGGTAAAGGTGATGAGCTATGCGGATATTCAGAGGGCATGACGCCAGACGTCGCCCTGTTGCCGATCAAGGTAAAGATATTGCCGAACGGTCAACAAGACGCGCACTGGTTGGCAGCGACGGGATGCGACGTACTTGACCGTTGGTCGCTTGTGATGGCGAACGAAGACGGAACTGTCTCATTCATTACCGTGACCATGCCGCCAGAAACTGAAAACTATCGACCCGCCAAGGTGTGGACGGTGGATATTGATAACGATGGGGCGCCGGAGTTTCTGATTAAGGCGCAGTACTACGAAGGAGCGAAGTATGTGCTGCTTCGCATGAACAAGAACGGCAAGGGCGGTTACTACCTTACAGAAATTGCGGGGACGTCTTACGAGGGGCTTTGATCGTGCTTAGGAAATTTTCCATGGCAAATGGCGTTGCCGCGAAGTTCAGATTTGGCCCTTTGGGCTTAGTCTGCCTTGCGCTGAGCTTTAGTGCCAGCGCGATAGATGGCGAAACGGCCCCCACTCATTGCAAATCGGGTGAGGGAGTGATCTTTTCGTGCCTCTTAAATACAAATAAAACGGTCTCGCTTTGTGCATCACCCTACTTAGCGAGAGACGCAGGAACTCTGCAGTATCGATTTGGGCAAATTGGACAGCGCCCCGAGCTGACTTATCCGAAGCCGACCAGGCACCCTCGCGGCTATTTTTCGCTCAGCTCTTCCTATGGCGGGCTTTGGAGTCAGCATGAGTTGGTTTTTTCTGCGGGACAGTTCCGATATGAAATTTCGGTTCAAACCAATTCGGCAATTCCAGAGGATGGGGCCTCACTTAGTGTCTTTCGTAATCCTCATCGAGTGGCACGTATGGAGTGTCGCTTTGATAGCTCAATCAACAACATGTGGATGCTCGATGAACTGGGGATTCCATCTCATCCCTGATTAACCGCTTCTGCACTCTCTGCCCAGGGGCCATTACACCTGACCGCGCCGCCGCGCTGTTCAATTACATAAACAAAGCAAAGCTTCTAAAGCTGAGGTGATTAAGAAACCGCTAAACGCAGTCACTCCAAAAGCTTTAAATAGCTGTAATCTCAAGATGCAGCACTTAAGACAACTCGCTTACTCAAGTTGATGAGAACAGGATTACGCTGCGAAAGTTTTATTCGGACGTCATCCCAATCAAGAAACACGGGAAACGCGGTTTCCGGATCATGAATTGAAGAAGTGAAAGCAGTAAGGCCTGTCGTAATCTCTGCGGACTCACCGTATCTTTTAATGGCTATCTCACATAGATTTCGAGCTTCGAGAATCGCTTTACTAAGAATTTTTCGAGCAACGCCATGCACCTTGCTTAGTGACTCAACATAGCGCCGTACAGCGGTCAAAACATTAACTTGCTCCGGACACTCCTGCAGTACCAGCTTCTTAAAGTTCTTATCCAATGCCAAAAATTTCTTCTGTGAAAAGACCTCAATGGCAAATTCATTTCTCCCCAACCTACCAGGTGGAACCCATTTTCCACTGACACTTAAAGAGTGAACCGCCAGCCCCGAATGCTGAACGTGGTTCCGGAGCGCCTCCATAAACCGATACTCAAACCAACTGTCGTACTCAACGCTAAGCGCTTCTACGATCTCTTTTGCATCGCTTCCACACTCTCTAACTCGCTGGGGGATTTGATCCACAAAAAGTCTGGCCGAACTTAGGAAGTTCACAGCTCGTCGATTCAACTCCGCCTTCAACTCAAACATCTCTTGATATTCATGCCTCCGCCTTACCATTGAGGAGGCCGAAATGAGTAAAGCCGAGTTCTCGATTTCAAGATAATTACCCACCAGTAGATCGTAGTTTTCTTCGAATGCGAATGCAGCATTCAGAATCGTCATTGAACGTTTCAACGAAAAATACTCTGCCTCTGAAATCTCAAGAGCAGGAGGAGGAGCTAAAAATGCCGGCTGAAGGTAATGTTTCATGACACAGATCATCGCCTCCTACTAGGTCTAAGCGCTACCGAACGTTTCTAAAAGTCTTCTGTGCAGATCACCAACGGGTTACTAGAGGCGTATGCCTGTCCATGGATAGCGCGAGCTAGCACCCTTGCATTTATGGCCTTAGAGTCCGCCACATAGGCTCTCACCAGCTCAGCTGATTCACTCCCTTCGCCGCCGAAGTGGTGGGATATTTCCTAACGGGAAGTTAGCACAGGAATTGTTCAGCCTTCAAATACTGCCCTGATGTTGCGCATGTTCGCCTCTTCCCCTGGATTGCGAAACTCGTCCACTTTACTCCCACCTCTGAGCAGTGCGGCTAGGCGCTCCCAGGCGGTGGCGGCGGGCAGCGAACTGAAGAACAAGCGCGCCAAGCTGGCGCGCATCCTTGGCGAGTCCCGGGCCAATCTGGCCCGCCTGCGCGCGGACAGCCCTTTGCCGGCCGTTCAACCCGACGACGAGCAGCCCTGGCTGAACAGCGCACGCGAGCAGTCCATCCCGGTACGCATCGCCCAGGCCAGCCTGGAAGTGGCAGACCACGAGATCGCCAAGAGCCGCGCGGCCCATTCGCCGACTTTGGAGCTAACAGCCGGTTACGGCACCAACTACAGCTCCGGCAGCATCACCTCGCCAGCCGATATTGCGGCGCACTCGCGCTCCCGACAGGTCGGCTTGAACCTGAGTATCCCGCTCTTTGCCGGCGGCGGCGTACAGGCGCGGGTGCGCGAAGCCCTGGCCTTGAAGGACAAGGCTGCGGACGATCTGGAAGCCGCGCGCCGGCAAGCGGTCGCGCAGGCCAGCCAAGCCTTTACCGGGGTAGTCAGTGGTGCGGCGCAGGTTCAGGCCCTGGCCTCGGCTATCGCCTCCAGCAAAAGCTCGGTCGATTCCAACAAGATAGGCTTTCGTGTCGGCTCGCGCATCAATATCGACGTACTCAATGCCGAGCAGCAGCTCTACACGGCCGAGCGCGACTGGCACAAGGCACGGGCTGAAACGCTGATGCAGGGCCTGCGCCTCAAGGCCGCAAATGCCACGCTGGCCGAGTCGGATTTAAATGCCATTAACAATATGCTCGATATCGAACCACAGCCATGACTAAACCTTCCAATCATCCCAAAGCGTCCAAAGCAAACACGCCAACCGAGCCTGCAGAGACTGCCCAGCTAGGCAACGCAGCCTTGCCGCCGGAAGACCTCGCGGAACTTACCACTCTGGCCAAAGAACAGGCGCGCAAGGTACTCGGCAAGGTCCCCATGCTTGGCGCTGTAGCCTGGCTGATGCTGCAGCAGACCGCCAACCGGCACACCCTGCTCAGTGAGCTGGAGTGGCGGGTGATGCCGGCGCTGGTTCTGAACCAGGCCAAGCTGTACCTGAAGGATGAGGCGCCCGTGGCCTTTGTTTCCTGGGCCAGATTGAGCGAGGAAGTGGCACAGCGCTACCAGGCCGGGCCGCACCAGCTCAGTATGACCGACTGGGCTTCGGGCGAGCAGATCTGGTTGATTGATGTGTTGACGCCGTATGGCGGCGCGCAGGAAGTGCTCAACAATCTGCGCGAGAAGATGTTTGCCGGGCAGGTGCTGCGCCAGCTGGTGCCGGCCGGGCCGGCGCAAGTCAGGCTGGTGAGCTGGCCTGCCGCTAATGAGGAAGGCACCTCACGAGATGGATAGGCATGAAAAGCAAAGAGCGTGCTTTTCTCTTCTTTTCTTCTTTCACGGCACGCATCAAGAGACACTCAAAAAGAAAATGCGAGCCGGAAAGCAAAACGCCTGCATGATGCAGGCGTTTTGGGTTTGGTTGCGCGGGCAAGATTTGAACTTACGACCTTTGGGTTATGAGCCCAACGAGCTACCAGGCTGCTCCACCGCGCGGTATATCTGTATTGTAGCTTACTCTGCCTTGGCCGCGTCAGCGGTAGTGTCTTCCGACACTTCAGGGCGGTCCACCAGTTCGACCAGGGCCATGGGCGCATTGTCGCCAACGCGGAAACCCATCTTCAGGATACGGGTGTAGCCGCCGGGACGGGCCTTGTAGCGGGGGCCGATTTCAGCGAACAGCTTGACGACCATGTCGCGGTCGCGCAGGCGGTCGAATGCCAGGCGCTTGTTGGCCAGGGTGGGTTCCTTGCCCAGGGTAATCATGGGCTCGACCACGCGGCGCAGTTCCTTGGCCTTGGGCAGAGTGGTCTTGATGACTTCGTGCTGCAGCAGCGAGTTCATCATGTTGCGCAGCATGGCGAGGCGGTGCTCGCTGGTGCGGTTGAGTTTACGTAGTCCGTGTCCGTGACGCATGATCAATTTCCTTTTTTAAAATCCGGGCAGCCGTATCAGGTACTGCCCGTGCGAGACCCCTTTGAGGCGGGTCTTGTGGGTTCAACAACTAATTAAATTAACGCTTGTCGAGGCCGGCGGGAGGCCAGCTTTCCAGGCGCATTCCGAGGGTGAGGCCGCGGGAGGCCAGCACTTCCTTGATTTCATTGAGGGATTTACGTCCCAGATTGGGGGTCTTGAGCAGCTCGTTTTCAGTGCGCTGGATCAGGTCGCCAATGTAGTAAATGTTTTCGGCCTTGAGGCAGTTGGCCGAGCGCACGGTGAGTTCGAGCTCGTCGACGGGGCGCAGCAGGATGGGGTCGAACTGCTGCGAGCTGCGCTGAACGGGTGCGTCGAACGCGGCCAGTTCATTGCCTTCGAGCTGCGCGAACACCGCGAGCTGCTCAACCAGGATCTTGGCCGAGGCACGGACGGCGTCTTCCGCGGTCACGGCGCCGTTGGTTTCGATTTCCAGCACGAGCTTGTCGAGGTCGGTGCGCTGCTCAACGCGGGCGCTTTCGACGGTGTAGCTCACGCGCTTGACGGGCGAGAACGAGGCGTCCAGCACGATGCGGCCGATGGATTTCGGCGACTCGTCGCCGTAGCGGCGCTGGTTGCCCGGCACATAGCCGCGGCCGTTTTCAACCTTGATCTGCATGTCGATCTTGCCGCCGTGCGACAGGTTCACGATGACGTGCTCAGGGTTGATGATTTCCACGTCGTGCGGCGTCTGGATGTCGGCGGCGGTGACGGGGCCTTCGCCGTCCTTGCGCAGGCTCAGCGTGACTTCATCGCGGTTGTGGAGCTTGAACACCACACCCTTGAGGTTCAACAGGATGTTGACGACGTCTTCTTGCACACCGTCGATGGACGAGTACTCGTGCAGGACACCCGCGATGGTGACTTCAGTGGCGGCGTGGCCGACCATGGACGACAACAGTACGCGGCGCAGTGCGTTGCCCAGCGTGTGGCCGTAGCCGCGCTCGAAGGGCTCCAGAGTCACCTTGGCGCGGTTGGCGCCAAGCTGCTCAACATTGATGGTTTTTGGTTTCAACAAATTGGTCTGCATGCAGTCTTCCTCTCAATACCCTCGGTTCGTTACACCGATAAGGCCGGCGAAGCACACCCTGGCGGCACGGTGCCCCGTGCCGCAGGAACGAAAATTAGCGTGAGTACAACTCGACGATCAACGATTCGTTGATGTCGGCGGCGAACTCATCGCGGTCAGGAACCTTCTTGAAGGTGCCTTCGCCCTTGTCGGCGTTCACATCGACCCAGGCGGGCAGGCCGACCTGTTTTGCGAGCTCGAGGGCTTCGGTGATGCGGGTCTGCTTCTTCGACTTTTCGCGCACGGCGATGACGTCGCCGGTCTTGACCATGTACGAAGGAATGTTGACCGTGCCGCCGTTGACCGTGATGGCCTTGTGCGACACCAGCTGGCGTGCTTCAGCGCGGGTCGAGCCGAAGCCCATGCGGTACACCACGTTGTCCAGGCGGCATTCCAGGATGAACAACAGGTTGGCGCCGGTGTTGCCCTTGCGGCGATCGGCTTCTTCGAAGTAGCGGCGGAATTGCTTTTCGAGCACGCCGTACATGCGCTTGACTTTTTGCTTTTCGCGCAGCTGCAGGCCGAAGTCGGAAGTACGGGTACCGGAGGTACGGCCGTGCTGGCCCGGCTTGGAGTCGAATTTGGCCTTGTCGCTGATGGCGCGGCGGGCGCTCTTCAGGAACAGGTCGGTGCCTTCACGGCGGGATAGTTTGGCCTTGGGGCCGAGGTAACGTGCCACTTGAGTGTCCTTTTTTCATCTGCTGCATTTACATGCAGGAGCCGGAGGTCGTGACCTGCCGGCGGTGGGCTTGGTAAAAATGCCTGGTGTCTGACGGGCTAAAACGCCCGCCGGACAGCCAGGCACGGGGGATTAAATGCGGCGGCGCTTTTGCGGGCGGCAGCCGTTGTGCGGAACCGGGGTCACGTCGGCAATGGAATTGATCCGGATGCCGAGTGCGCCCAATGCGCGAACAGACGATTCACGGCCGGGACCAGGACCCTTGATTTCGACGTCAAGGTTCTTGATGCCCTGCTCAATGGCGGCGCGGCCTGCGACTTCCGAAGCGACCTGCGCTGCGAAAGGCGTGGATTTGCGCGAGCCCTTGAAGCCCTGGCCACCGGAGGAAGCCCAGGACAAGGCGTTGCCCTGGCGATCCGTGATGGTGATGATCGTGTTGTTGAAAGAAGCGTGCACGTGGGCGATGCCATCGGCCACGTTCTTGCGAACTTTCTTGCGAACGCGCTGTGCGGCGTTATTGCTTGGTGATTTTGCCA